>OGTI01000076.1_pt1 | contig 54429 bp, 51 predicted proteins | sample 1574601 | NCBI WGS metagenome assembly OGTI01 (sample SAMN03295810, study PRJEB24534) | human gut metagenome | isolation source: fecal sample 5 from infant 1 | host: Homo sapiens | place: USA: Pittsburgh, PA | collected 2014-07
CCGTGCGATCAATGCGGCGGAGATCTCGAGCGGCTGGGCGTATTCCGAAGAGAAAACCCTGACCGGCAAGGTCGGCGAGCCGCTGGCACCGCTGGCGCTGGCAACCCGTTCGCTGGTTCATGGGGTCCAGGTTAGCTGGGAGTTCCCGACCGGCTCCGGGGATACGCTGCGCACGGAACTGCAGTACAGCAAAAACCAGGACGGCAGTGCGCCAATGCCGTTATCAGACGTAGCCTATCCGGGGAAAAGCTATCAGCAGATGGGCCTCAGTATGGGCGCCGAATTCTGGTACCGGGCGCGCCTTGTGGATCGTCTTGGCAATGAAAGCCCGTGGACCGGCTGGGTCCAGGGGATGGCCAGCGATAACTTTGATGACTACTACGAAAACCTGACCGACGCGATCAAGGATACGGCTGCCTGGGAGGAAACGCAGCGCACCATTAGCGAAACACAGGAAGGTATCCGCAATACGCAGCAGGAACTGGAGCAGACCGCTGAAGCTCTGCGTAAGGAAGCCGAAGACCAGGCGAAGCAGGTCAGCCAGGATATTGATGCATCGGCGAAAAGCATCACGGCTGATGTTGACGGGAAGATCTCCGCCGTGAATAAAACCATCACGGATGAGATCACATCGGTCAATGAGGCTCTCGATTCTGGTCTGGCTCAGGCAAACAAAGGCGTTCAGGAGGCAAAATCCGCCGTCGCAGATGCGAACAAGCAGATCGCAACTATGAACAAGTCGTTGACCGACAGCATCACCCAGGTCAGACAGTCAGTCACTGATACGGCTGCGGAAATCAACGCCACCATCGACCTGGAGATTGCCAGGGTCAGCAAAACGCTGGCCGACGGCGATGCCGCATTGAATGCGCAGATAAAGACTGCTGAAAATGGCCTGAAGCAGTCGCTGTCTCAGGTCAACACCACGCTGACCAATGCGGTGAAGCAGGAGACCGCGGATCGTATTGCCGATGTTAACGCGAAGGCGTCACAGGCCGCTGATGAACTGCTGGCGGCAACGCAGGGGATTGAGGCGAGTATCGAGAGCCTGACTCAGGTGATGAAGACCGCCGATGAAAATCTGGCGCGGGAAATGTCCAGCCTCGCTGCCGGCGCTAATATCCAGTTCGATTCGCAGGTTATCTGGCATTTCAACAATCAGACGACCGAGGGCTGGACCGGCAGCGCCGGCGTACCGGGTGTGTCACAGGATGGCTGGTTACGCCCGGCGGACAGCGCCACCGATCCGTACATTACCTCTCCTGGCGGGCTGGCTGTCGATGGTGCGGCGTACCGTTTCATCATGCTGCGCTTTCGTAAAACCGGCAAACCAGTCTGGGCGGGTGAGATCCGCTGGGTGTCTGCCGGCGAAAACTTCACTAACACGAAGCGATACATTGTTGCTGAGCCGGAGTATGCCGATGGGGTGGCAACCCTGACGGTGCGTGATATTCCGTGGACAGGGAACATTGATCGTATTCGCCTGGACCTGACGAACCAGCAGGATGCCAGCAACTTTATCGAATTCGACTGGATCGCCGTTGGCCGGCCAGCACCCGGCGCCAGTACGGCGGCTCTGCAGGATGTGCGCAGCACGCTGAGTAACGCGCTGACCGCCGAAGCGCAGGCACGCAGCACGCTGGCGGCGCAGATGCGTGGCTCCTATGATGGGAACGATCTGGAGAAAGTCACCTCCGGGCTGCTGTACCAGGAAAAAACCGCGCGCGTTACCGCCATCTCGGCGGAAGTTAAGGCCAGAGAGTCCCTGCAGACGCAGTTTAACGACAACAAAGCTGCTGTTTCTGGTGAACTGAGTTCTCTGACGACAGAGCAGAGCGCGCAGGCGAGCCGTATCGGTGGCCTGGAAACCAGCCTCGGGAAAAAAGCCGATGCAGCCGCGCTGACGTCCCTGACGCAGAAAGTTGAGCAACAGGGCGCCACGCTGACATCGCAGGGCGCCGCGTTAACATCGCTCACTAACCGGGTTGGCCAGACGGAAACGGGCCTGGCTGGTACGAATGAGGCACTGAGCGGGCTACAGTCTGTTGTTACCCAGCAGGGCGACAGGATAACCAGCCAGGGTCAGTCCATCACGAAACTGACGAGCGATTTGGGCACGACAAATTCCGCGCTGGCGAAGAAAGCTGAAGCGGCTGCGGTCACTGCCTTAACGCAGCAGGTAGAGCAAAACGGGCGGGATATTCGCAGCAATACTGACAGCATCACCAGCCTGTCGAATCAACTGGTCAATGGCCAGCCGAATCGCTGGTCCCGTCGACTCTATCCTGTGCAGCTGGATAACGCCGGGACAGTCCCGTCATTCAGCGATATTCGCGCCGTGGCGCCAACGGTCGTGGATGAGGTGGCCGACGCGGCCAAACTGGACTTTACGTCCGCCGGCAGCTATCTGATCGCGCAGTATTCCTGCCAGGTGAAAGTGGCCGCAGATACCACCATCACACTGGCGCCCGGCGCCAGGGTTTTTGATGATACCGGCGCCATATTTGTGAATGGGGTTCAGGTCGCCTGGGGAAACGCCAGCTGGAATACCGTCAGTTTTGAACTGAAAACCGGCTGGAACACCGTTGATTTTCTGGTGAATCAGTGGACCGGTCAGGCGTATATCAACCTGGGCCTGAAGGTGTCAGACAAGGTTGCTGAGATGTACTCCGGTCTCGGGGTTTCCGCGCTGGCAAACGCAGCCGGCGTGCTCAGCTCGAATGTCAGCCAGATTGGCAACGATGTGGTCAGCAATTCGCAGAGTATCACCCAGCTCCGGAATGCGCTGACGCAGACAGACGCGAACGTAGCCAGCAAAGCGGATCAGACGGCGATGAACTCGCTAACCGGACGAGTGGAGAAGACGGAATCCGGGCTGACGGCTGCTAACGCCAACATTACCTCGCTGAAATCCGCTGTACGGGCCGGAAACGCATCAGGCGGGGATTTAATTCCCAACCCGACGTTTGACCCGGCGTATGACCAGATGGGGTTCAGCGTGGTAGCCACGACGGCTGAGGAGGTCCCGCCGGGCTGCCCGTATGGTTATGCGGCCCGAATTGCCAGCCGGGATCACCATCCTAACTTTGCCGCGTTCCCGGCCACGCTTAACGATGTGATTGAGATCAGCGCACTGGTTGCCTGCGGCGCCGGCACGGCGAATTTTAATCTGTATGTTGGCACCGCCGTTCGGCCAGATACGAGTACCGGTGCGCCACTCATGGCGGGGGGCGGAAAATCCCCCTCCGCGACCTGGCAGAGAACCACCTGGCGCTTCAGGGTCACGCAGGCGATGGTAGACAGGGGTTATATCCGCCCGTTCCTGCAGATCTCGCAGAACAGCCCGTATGGCACCGTATGGTTCGTTACGGACTGGCATATGCGAAATGTGACAGCGGCGCAAAAGGTTCAGGATACTGCGGATGCCACGGCGGCGGCGGTTGACTCCCTGACCACCACCGTGACGCAACAGGGTAATCTGCTGACCTCGACCGGCAACCGGACAACCCAGCTGGAAAACGGGCTGGCAACCACCAATGCCGCCGTGGCCAAAAAGGCTGATGCGACAGCGGTGCAGGATTTGACCAATACCGTCACACAGCTGGGCAACGATCTGACTGCTGCGAACAGCGCCATCACGAAACTGACCGGAAATCTGGCGAATACCGATAAAGCGCTGGCGCAGAAAGCCGATGCGACTGCGCTGGCCACGCTCGACACGAAAGTGACGCAGCAGGGTAAAACGCTGGAGAGCCAGAGCAATTCGCTGACGAATCTGTCGAACAGTCTCTCGCAAGTTGCGGCAGATATCGATGCCAGCGGTCAGATACCGGGTAACCTGGTCGTGAATCCCTCATTTGAACGCGGGCTGGATGGTTATACCGGGCGGTCAACCGCGACCAGTGTGGTGGAGGTTTCCGCTCCTCACAGCGGGACGCGGGCGCTGAAGGTTGATCCGGGGAGCGTGTCTCCGGGGCAATACATCCCGTTTGTTCAGGGGCGAACCTATGAAATCGGGGTGTGGGTCAAGGAACCCGGAGCGACGACGGATAATGGCGCGGGGAACAACAAGTTGCGGATCGGTAACTCTGCCGGCCAGCCGGTCTTTGAGCGTCCGTACAACAGCGGCACGGTGGGGACAAACTGGACCCTGGTTTCCGGTCGCTGGAAAGCGACGGAGACAGCCAGCCTGCCGGTGACGCTGAGCAACTATCTGATTAGCGGCAGCCGCTACTTCGATGATTTTTACGTCACTGACGTTACCGACCGGGTGGACATCGATGCCACCGCCGGCGCCGTTACCGGACTGACGAGCCGGGTCAGCACAGCGGAAGGGGCCATCACCTCACAAAGCCAGCAGCTGACGAACCTGCAGAACAGCCTGAACACGACCAACAGCAATGTGTCGAAGAAGGCCGATGCCACGGCACTGACTTCGGTCGATAACCGGGTGACAGAGGCGGAAGGGAAACTGACCACACAGAGCCAGCAGCTGACAAATCTGGCGAATGTGCTGACGGCCACCCGCAACGCCGGCGACAACCTGATCCCGAACTTTGATTTTCTGCAGGGCAGCACTGCCTGGGATATTCAGTATCCAGCCGGTGTGACCTTTGGCGATTTCGGGGACGGGAAAGCGGGGGTCCGGCTGAACCGGACGACCACTATCAGCCCAGGAATTTTCTCCAACAACAACAAGCCGGTGCCGCTGAATGGCCAGCGCAAGTACCGGGTGGTGGTGAAGGCCAAAGGTGTTTCCGGAGCGATGAGTCTGCTGATCCGTCGCCAGAACAAAATTGGCCAGACGGATAGCACGTATGAGGATAAAACGGTCACGCTGACCACTGACTGGCAAACCATCACCTGGGAAACCGGATTGACGGCTGCCGGCGCGGACGGGCAGAACTTCAAACTTTATTCTCATCCGACAAACGGTGAAATCTGGCTCGATTCCGTCCGGGTTTTTGATATCACCGATGAAACCAACATCAAGGCGACCAGCGATGCTGTTTCGTCTCTGACCGGGACGGTGACGAACCAGGGGAACACCCTGACATCACAGGGGCAATCCATCACGGCGCTGAATAACGCGCTGGAAGGGGTCAAAGGCGATGTGGCGAAGAAGGCTGATGCGTCGGCGGTCAGTTCACTGACCAACCGGGTTACCCAGACTGAAAAGGATATCCGTAGCCAGGCCGACAGCCTGACCAGCCTGAATACATCGCTGAAGCAGCAGGCGACACGGGGAGCCAACGTACTGCCGGACGGCAGTTTTGAATCCTATGCCGTCGGCGATGTTCTCAGTAATGCCCGCGCCGTTATCACCAGTGAAGCTGCTCACAGCGGGACCAAAAGCCTGCGTGTTACGCGCAGTACGGAGTACAACCCGAACGCGACGGATAATAACGATACCCATATCTTTTCAGGCATGCAGGTTCGCGATAACGCGGTCTATTACGTGGAGGCGTGGGTTAAGTTGCCGGCTGGCTCGACCGCCGATCCGACCGTTTATATGGTACTCGGATTTTCCTTCCAGGATTCAGCCAATGGCTGGTCGTGGCCTGGCCTGAACGTGAAAGTCTCCGAGTTGTCGGTGGACAACTGGACAAAAGTCAGTGGCTATCTGACCAACAACCGAACCGCACTGAAACAGGCAATGGTGAGGATCTCCATCCCGAATACACCAAAAGTTCGCCTGGGTGACGCCTTCCTGATTGATGATCTGATCATCACTGACGTGACCGATGCGAAAGCGGCGCTCGATGCCGCCGATGCGAATGCGCAGGCGCTTTCCAGTCTGTCCGCGTCAGTCACGCAGAACGGGAAGAATATTACGTCTCAGGGCAGCGCGATCACGAAGCTGCAGTCGGATGTGACGCAACTTGGTAAGGATATCAGCGGCAAGGCCGATGCCAGCGCGCTGACGAATCTGACGACCCGCGTGACGGCTACCGAAGGCAGCCTGAAATCGCAGGGAGACAGCCTGACCAGCCTGCAGAACAGCCTGAACACGACTAACAGCAATGTGGCGAAGAAGGCTGATGCAACGGCGCTGCAGAGCCTGCAGAACACCGTTGAACAGCATGGCAGGGATCTGACCGCGCAAAGCAGCGCGCTGACGAACCTGGAAAACAACTTTTCCTCCCTGGCCGTTGGCGGGACCAACCTTATCCGCAATGCGGACACACTGGAGGGATGGAGCAGCCGCCACGCCACAGAGACGTATCTGGGCGACCGCGTGGCCTACACCCGGCTGGCGAAAGGTGCATCCGGTTATATCCAGCTGGATGAACAGACGCTGGATGTTACCGGGCGTACGGAATTTGTATTCAGCTTCTATGCGAAAGGGGCTTATGACGGGCAGGAGATGGCGAGTTATTTCTATAACCCGTCGAACACCACCACCACGGAAACCAGCCAGGGCGTTAAAGGCGGGGCCGGTGACGGCAAGGCGGTCACGAAACTGACCACCGCATGGGCGCGTTACTGGGTGAAATGGGTTATTCCTGCCACCAGTGGCACCAAACGGCTGATTGCCGCGCGTCTGGAAAGCGCGACGTCTGCCGACAAAGAAGTCTGGCTCTGCCGCCCTCAGCTGGAAACCGGGACCGTGATGACCGACTGGTCACCGAGTCCGGATGATGCAGCCAGCGGTATTACCGCGAACACCTCGGCCATTAACAGCCTCACCAGTCGGGTGACGAATGCCGAGGGGCAGCTGACCGCGCAGTCTCAGAGCATCACGAATCTGCAGAACAGCCTGAACACCACCAACAACAACGTGGCACAAAAGGCCAGCGCGCAGTCGGTGAGTGATCTCACCAGCCGGGTCACCAGTGCGGAAGGCAAAATCACCTCCCAGGGGCAGGCTATCACGAAGCTGCAGGGCGATTTGAGCAGCACCACCGATAAGGTCAACACCAAAGCGGATCAGACGGCGCTTAACGCGCTGACTGGCCGGGTTGAGAAAACCGAGGCAGGCCTCACGGCAGCCAACAGCAACATCGTCAGCCTGACGGCGGCGGTGAATGCCGGGAATGCTGCCGGGGATGATTACATTCCAAACCCGTCATTTGATCCGGCGTATGACCGCATGGGTTATGACGTGGTGGAGACCACCGCCGATGGTGTGCCGGCTGACTGCCCGTTCAGGTATGCCGTCCGGCTGGCCGGGCGAGACCATGTGCCAAAAATCAACAATATCGCCGTGACGCCGGGCGACGTTTACGAAATGTCTGCTCTGGTAGCGTGTGGTACCGGCAGCGCTGACTTTAATTTCTACATCGGTCGGGCCACCACTGCTACTGGTGGCATCGGGGCGAGAGCGTCCGGGGGAAACACCAGGACCACCACCGCGTGGAAACGAGCCACCTGGCGCTTTACTGTGCCGGCAGACACGAACTTCCTGCGACCGTTCCTGCAGGTTAATCAGAGCAGCCCGTTTGGCACTGTCTGGTACGCTGCCGACTGGCATATGCGTAACGTGACGGCGGCGAACAGCGCGCAGAAAACCGCAGATGCGACCGCAAAAGCGGTGGATTCACTGACCACCACGGTTAGCCAGCAGGGCGATACGCTCAGCAGCATCGGCACGCGTACCACCTCGCTGGAGAACAGCCTCCGATCGACAAACGATACGGTGAGTAAAAAGGCTGACACGACAGCGGTGACGCAGCTGCAGGGCACGGTGACGCAGCAGGGGAATGACATCGCGGCAGCCAACAGCGCGCTGACAAAACTCAGCAGCGATCTGGCCACGACGAATGCGAACGTGAACAAAAAAGCGGACGCAAGCGCGATGAACACCCTGCAAAACCAGGTCACGGAGCAGGGCAAAACACTCAGTGCGCAAGGGGATTCTTTGACGCAACTGAGTAACAGCCTGAGCCAGACGGCAGCAGATATTGACGCCAGCGGGAAAATGCCGGGCAACCTCATTGTCAACGGCAGTTTTGAGCGCGGCGCGGCGGGCTTTACCGGCTGGAGCAGTACCGCAACGGTGGCCGATTTACAGGTTCCGCACTCGGGTAACAAGGCACTGAAAATGTCTGCCGGCCAGTCTAACCTGGTCGGACAGGAAATCAGTATTACCCAAGGCCGTACCTACCGCATGGGGGTATGGGCGAAGCAGGATCCGGGGACCACGATTAAAGATGCGGATAACACGAAGTTTCGTGTGGCCGACAGCACTGGCCTGCTGGCCGGCTCAAACTACGGACCGTTTAGTTCTGGCTGGCAACTGGTAACGTTTGACTGGAAAGCCACGAAGACCACAATGGCCAGTTTCCAGCTGACGACCTTCCTCAGCGCGGGGGCAATGTATTTTGATGATTTCCATGTTCTCGATGTTACGGATGAAAAGGATATCGCGGCTAACGCCGGGGCCATCTCTCAGATGAATACCCGCGTCACCGCTGCGGAAGGGGCTATCACCACCCAGGCGCAGCAGCTGACGAAACTCAGCGGCGATCTGGCCGTCACGAATGCGGCGGTCAGTAAGAAGGCTGAGCAAAGCGCTGTCACCGGGTTGACCACCCGGATGACGTCTGCTGAGGGTAAACTGGATTCGCAGTCGCAGCAGCTCACCAGTCTGCAGAACAGCCTGACCACGATGAATACGGAGCTGGGGAAAAAGGCTGACACGTCCGCGGTGAGTTCACTGACCGGTCGCGTCAGCCAGGTGGAAAACACCATCACCAGCCAGTCGCAGAGCATCACGTCGCTGACCAGCACCATCAATACCATCCGCACTCAGGGAGCTAATCCGTGGGTTGACGGTACATTTGAAAGCTACAGCGATGGCCAGGTGCTGGGCGGGAGCGGTACCGCCGTTGTGGTAGCGTCTCAGAAATTCACCGGCGATAAGAGCCTGAAGTTGAGACGGGATGAGAACAACGGCGGCAACAGCGATAAACAGCTTGGCACCTGGCAGTCAGTCCGTGAGGACGCGAAGTTCCGGTTTGAGTTCTGGGCCATGATGCCGGCGGATCAGGCGCCCTCCTCCGGGTGGACGACGCTGGTCGGTATCCAGTCGCAGAATGCTGCCGGGCAAAATGCCTGGCAGGCGGCGGTCACTATCAGCGAAGCCTCTCTGGGCGCGCGCGATAAATGGGTGAAATTTACGGGTATCGCCAGTAACAACGGGGCGGGCAGAACACGCGCGGTGGTCTGGATCTCCACCCGTGGCGCCACCGGCAACGGTACCCCTGGCTATTCACTGTATATCGACGATCTGGTCATCACGGATGTTACCGATGCGAAAGCGGCACAGGATGCCTCTGACGCGACGGCGAGCGCCGTGAGCGGCCTGACGGCGCGCGTAACGGATGCCGAAGGGAAAATCACTGCCCAGGCGCAGCAGCAGACAGCACTGGCCTCGAAAGTGGATAACGCCAACTCCCGCGTCGATAACATGGCGAAGACGCTGAGCGACAGCCAGAGCACACAGGCCAGCCTGAATACCTCGCTTCAGTCGCAGATTGACGCGCAGGCGGCCGCCAACATCAAAAACCAGACGACGCTCGACAACGCGATTAAATCGGTGGCCAGTATCACCAGTACCCAGCATACGCATGCAACGGCACTGGAGGCGCTGGCAACGCAGCAGACGACCCTGACATCCAGTGTCGGGGATCTCAGCGCTTCCGTTCAAAACACCGCTAAAACCGTGGCGGATGTGAATGGTACGGTGAGTTCGCTGTGGTCGATGAAGGTTGAGACGGTTAACGGGAAGAATGTTGGCGCGGGGATTACGCTGGGCAGCAATGGTGAAACGAGCGACATGATCCTCTACGCCGACCGCTTCTCGCTGTTTAACCGTAACAATGCGACGGCAGTGCCGGTGATGATTGCCGAAGGCAATGAACTGTATATCGATACGGCACGTATCAAAAACAGTTCCCTGACCTCAACCAAAATCGCGGACGGTTCCATCACGAACGCGAAGATCGGCAACGAGATCCGCTCGAATGACTTTGTTGACGGGTCACGCGGCTGGCGTATCGCTAAGGATGGCTCTTCGCAGTTCAACAACGTGATCGTTCGCGGTGCGGTTTATGCGACTGACGGCTGGTTCCAGGGGACGGTATATGCGAACCACATCGAGGGCGACATCGGGTCATTTGCGATCAACATCGCTCAGCACCGCACGCGCAAGGTGCCGAAGGCTACATGGCAGTGGTTTGAGCTGGCCCGGTTCCGGCGGCAGAATTTCGACCAGGTGATCAATATTCGCGGTGGACTCCTCCAGACGGATAGCATCACTATCGACGGCGGCGCGAAACTCAGAGCGGGGATGTCCTACGCGCCAGGGGATGACGGCGGACTGAATCCTGGCTATCTGTCGTATGCAATGCTTCTTCGTGGCACAGGCGCTACGTCTGGTGGCGGCAGTATGGAGCTAGGCATTGAGCTTATGTATGAAACAGGTGGAGCAACACGCCTGTTAACGGCGCAAGAGTCAATGAACGTAGACAACATGTCATTTGTCGTCCCTGCCGGTACTGGCGACGCTGTTCTGCGATATGGCTGTTACCTGGACCGTAACGGACAGATGGTATTAACCATCCTCTCAAGATTCGACGCCTTCGCCGCGCGCAATAACAACGTAATTCGCGGTTCATCAACCTGATAACAATATATGGCCCCGCAAGGGGCCTTTTCTTTTTCCAGGGAAAACCATCCAGGAGGAACTTTATTATGGCGATGTATGAAGTCGGTACCGTCACGGGTGCCGCGTCGCAGGCACGGGTGACAGGTGCGACAACAAAATGGTCACAGGAGGCGCTGGGGATACAGCCCGGGTCGATTCTGGTGGTCTACCGCAGCGGTAGTGCTGACCTGTATGCGATCAAATCCGTGGACAGCGACACGCAACTGACGCTGACCCGGAATATCACCACCGCATTTTCCGGCGCCTCTTACGGCATTATTACCGCTGAAACCGCCAGCACCTCGTCGTTTGCTAACCAGCTGGCCAGCGCGTTTGCATTCTGGCGTAGTGTGGTGGAGGGCTGGTCGATGGCCCTGACCGGCAGCGGCGATATCACCCTGACTGACCCGATCACCGGAAAGCAGGTGACCGTGCCGGCGATAGCCGGGATGGCGAAGGCATCAGATCTTAACGCGCTGGCAAAACTCACCGGAGGAAACAAACTCGACGGCTCGCAGGTTATAACCAGCGATAATGCCGGTTTTATTCTCGGTAAGAACTCAGATCTGGCTCTGCTCAAAAAACAGGGGCAAGGCGGGACAATTGCCGTTGGCTCGGGAACACCGTTCAGGGTTCAGCGTTCAAGAGCGACCACTGTATCACCGGCAGACACCTTTGATGACATCCTCGTTATTGATGCCAATAACCAAACGACACTGCCTGGCGCGCTGTCTGCCGGCGGCAATATCGATAACACGTCGAAGGGTAAAGTGTTGACGCAGGCGATTGAGCTCTCATTTAGCACGCCATACATCGACTTTCATTTTAACTACAGCACCGACGACTTCACCGGGCGGATTATGGCCACTGCCGCCGATCAAATTAGTGTGCAAGGTAGTCATTGGCGAGTTGACAGGGATCTTCGTGTTGGTGGCATGGCAGATATTGGAGGCTGGACGCAATGCCGCGACGACCTTTCGGCCAACAAAACAGACTTTGGATCCCCTGCTATTGGTTCGTTGGTTTCAGGCGGAAGGATTCGATCTCGAATGCTCGGGCGCGGCGGTAACGTTGACACCTCCGGGGCGTGGGGCGGTTTCTATCTTGAAGAGTACGTGGGAACCGAACACAGGATTGTCATGTATATGGACGGCTTCGGGAGAACGGACGCATGGTCATTCCGCGCAGGGGGGACAATCTCTACACCTAAAGGCGACGTCCTGACCACTGGTTCCGACGTGCGCCTGAAAACAGACTTCACACAAGCGTCTGAAAACGCCTCAGAGCGCATTGAGCGCTTAGGGGTGTGTGAGTACCGGATGAAGGGGGAAACGCGCCGGAGGCGTGGTTTTATCGCTCAGCAGGCTGAAAAAGCTGATGATCTGTATACTTTCCTCGGCATCGAGCAGGAGATTGATGGCGAAAAATTCAAGGTGATGAATGTGGATTACACGGCAATCATTGCTGACCTGGTTACGGTGGCGCAGGGTTTACTGGTTAAAAATCAGGAACTGGAAAGGCGTATATCTGTACTGGAGGGGATCTGATTGCCCTACGATTAGCCGCTAATAAAAAACAGAACATAAAAGGCCCCTGCAATGCAGGGGCCTTTTTTCTTATGTGGTTTATTTTTTTTCTAACTCTGACTCAAGCAACGCCTCAATTTTTTTCATTAAGCTGGATGGAATCTTCCGGTTATCAAATTTTAAGGTAATGTAATTACCGTTATATTTCGCAACAACCCCTTCACCATATGCTTTTTCGGTCTTTTGTGTATCTTTTGCATTGGTCTTAATAAAATCCTGTAATGCCTGGATGATCCGCATAGGTTCGAACTTTTCACCCTGCTTCTTCATGCGTAGCAGCTGCTGCGCCGCATCGAGCATAGCTTTCTCGTTTCCCTGATATATCTTGAACAAGTCATGCCCCGCACGGGCTGATAGCTCACCAGGATGTTGAAAAATGGCGATGATATCTTTAGGCAGGCCAGCTGTGTTGATGCAGCGGGTTATGATATTGCGGTCCACCCCTTCTGCTTCAGCTAAAGCTTTTACGCTGCCGTCAAAATCTTTCAGGCGGCGCTGATATTTTTTCCCCCGCTCATATGCGCTTGTTGGTCGATAATCGTTGCCGATTTGAGAGAGCCACTGCATTTGTTCGTCATCGAGATCACCGACTAATACGCGATAATCGCAACCTGTAATGATGGCTGTTTTTCGGCGCCGAGAACCATCAGCAACCTCTATGATGCCTGCAGTTTTGCGAGCGAACGCCGGGTTCTGCTGCCCCGAAGTGAGGAATGACGGAACGAGATCGGCCAAGGACGTTTCGTTGAGCAGGTCTTGATCACGTTCATTACCGAGCCAAACCATCGTCGCCATTTCAACTTTATCCGCTGGGATAGTTTCCAGCTTAAAGTTAACGTTACGTCCACACACAGGCAGCATAATACTGTTTCCCGATAATGAACTAAGCTGGCGTTGCAAATCACCCACCATCGGTGACACAGGCTGTGATGCGGGCGCCTGGTGCGTCTTGCTCATAATGCTGTCGATGTTGGGGGCATTTTTTAAAATAGAGCGCTGTTTCACAATTAGTCCTCCCAACGAGGTTTAATCAAGTCATCGAAAATTTCTTGGCAAACAGGCTCCCAAATAGAGACTGCATTTCGCCATGCATTAAGCGTTGAACGCTGGTTCGCGGCCTGTTCAAATACTGTGCGCATTTTTATTTGGCCCTTTCCTACCTCATCCGTCACTCGGACAACCTGACGCAGGACCATCGATCCCCATGTATTTCTGATTTGCTCTTCCATCCAGCGCGATTGATTGCCAGTGGTCAGACTGTATTTCGTTAGTAACAGCCGTACAACAGGCTCAAAACCACCTAAATCAACGGTTTTAAGAAGGTCCAGAAGCATGGTGAAGAACTGCAGAACGGATGAATAATCAAATAGCTCTGCAGGGGTAGCCACGACGATAATATCGGCTGCGCAAACAACATTAATCGTACCTGTCCCTAAGTTTGGAGCGCTATCAATGACGATGATGTCATAGTTATCCCATACGGATTCGATAGCGGCCCGTAGCATCAGATGCGGAGGATGAGGTAGTTTTCCTTGGGCATGGTATTGCATCAGATCCGTTTCGATACGGTGCAGCGCCAGGCAGCTGGGGATAATGTCCAGACCTGGCCAGCAGGTCGGTTTTATAGCGTATTCCGCATTATCACGCTCACCAAGGTAAAACGGGAGCAAAGTATCCTCGGCATGGATGTGTAAATCCGGTACATAGCCGTGATACATCGAGGCGGTCCCTTGCGGATCGTTACCTTCAATGAGTAGCACTCGGTGACCTTGCAGAGCTAACCATTGAGCTTCATGCACTGCAGATGAGGTTTTATAAACGCCGCCTTTGTGCGACATAACAGCTAACACAGCTGGATTTTTGTCTGCAGGCCGTTGATTCGGATTGCCGAAAATGCTGCGCATATGGCTAATCTGGTCGATGGTATAGCCGGCGCGACGTTCAACGCGACCGCGTAACTCAAAATCAGGTGGTGGTAGTCGCCCATTTTTTTCAGCATCCCTAATTGCTTGCGGCGAAACGCCGATTAAATCAGCAACCTCGGTTATCCCCCAGCGACGAGTGATACGGCGAGCCTCGGGGCTATCATCACCAAATTGAGCTATAGCAATGGCCTGCGTCATCTCCTGCCCGCGGCTGATACATTCATGCAGTAAATTAATAAGCGACATTCCAATCCCCCTTGAGGAGTAATTTTCCTTTATGTTTTTTATCGTACTTTATGTATTTAACGCAAAGCAACGTAAAAAACGCAAAGTTGATGATAAAAAGCAAAGTTTATGATTTAACCAACAGAAACAGGCTTTTAGCGTGCTTAGCCAATGCATTATGAGTAGAAGGTAAGTTAGAAGAAGAAGTGTAAAACCTAACTTTATGTTTTTTATAGATAAAGTTGTTATCTGTCTTCAACTCTATCGGAAGATAACAGACTGCTTTCGAGGCCCTTTTTATTTAAAGGACATCAACCGATAAATAGACCACAACAACGTAACACTATCAGACAACATAAACACAAAGAAAAATTTAGGCTTCCCCATTCCTTAACTTGATCACAAAAACTCACATCATAACACAATTGCATGTCATAGGTTAATCACAACAATTGGCATCGTAACCAATTCAGAGAACATAATCAAGCATCATAACACAACGGCGCTACATATCAGCACACAATAGCCCATTATACGCGCGTATAATGGGTTATTGTGTGCTGATTATCGTAACACAGTCACACATTGATTTGAATATGAATTGCAATAGTGTTATGTTGTATTTGTGTAATTGTGTTATGATAATCATAGTGTGGGATTGCGCTTTGATTGTGTGATGTTTCTCAGTTTGTGTTATGATTATTAAGGGCGAGAACAGGAGATAGACCATGCGTAAGGTGAAGATTGGTGAGCTAATCAATTCGCTTGTGAACGAGGTTGAGGCAATCGACGCCTCGGATCGTCCACAAGGCGAAAAAACAAAGAAAATTAAAGCCGCAGCTATAAAATATAAGAATGCATTATTTAATGATAAAAGAAAGTTTCGCGGAAAAAGCTTAGAAAAAAGGATTTCGGCTAATACTTTCAATGCCTATATGAGCCGGGCAAGGAAAAGATTTGATGATAAATTACATCATAACTTTGAAAAAAACGTAATAAAATTATCCGAAAAGTATCCCTTATACAGTGAGGAATTATCCTCATGGCTTTCTATGCCTGCGGCATCAATTCGACAAAATATGTCAGCCCTGCAAACCAAGCTAAAAGAAATAATGCCATTGGCAGAAGATTTATCAAATATAAAAATCGGTGCGAAAAATAGCGATACAAAGTTAGCCAAACTTGCCAATAAATATCCAGAATGGCAATTTGCTATTAGTGATTTAAACAGTGATGATTGGAAGGAAAAGCGAGATTATCTTTATAAACTCTTCCAGCAAGGCTCTTCGCTTCTGGAAGATTTAAATAATCTGAAAGTAAACCATGAGGTCCTCTATCACTTGCAGCTTAGCTCTGCAGAGCGAACCTCCATCCAGCAGCGCTGGGCCAACATACTCAGCGAGAAAAAGCGCAACGTGGTTGTGATTGACTATCCGCGCTATATGCAGGCTATCTACGATATAATCAATAAACCCATATCTTCGTTTGATTTAACCACCCGTCGTGGTATGGCCCCTCTAGCGTTCGCGCTTGCGGCGCTATCTGGTCGACGAATGATTGAAATCATGCTTCAGGGTGAATTTTCCGTCGCAGGTAAATATACAGTAACATTCTTAGGGCAAGCTAAAAAACGCTCAGAAGATAAAGGTGTATCAAGAAAAATATATACTCTTTGCGACGCTGATTTATTTGTGAGTCTGGTTAACCAACTTCGCTCCTGCCCTGCTGCTGCGGATTTTGATGAAGTGGTTAAAGGGTATGGGGAAAATGATACTCGCTCTGAAAATGGTCGTATTAACGCTATTCTAGCGACAGCGTTTAATCCGTGGGTAAAAAAATTCTTAGGCGATGACCGCCGCGTTTATAAAGATAGCCGCGCTATTTACGCCCGCATTGCCTATGAAATGTTTTTCCGCGTTGACCCACGGTGGAAGAATGTCGATGAGGACGTTTTCTTCATGGAGATTCTCGGTCATGACGATGAAAACACCCAGCTGCACTATAAGCAGTTTAAACTGGCAAACTTCTCCAGAACCTGGCGTCCACATGTTGGCGAGGAAAATACCCGGCTGGCAGCGCTGCAAAAGCTGGATAGCATGATGCCAGATTTCGCCAAAGGCGACGCCGGGGTTCGTATTCATGAAACCGTGAAGCAGCTGGTGGAGCAGGACCCATCGATAAAGATCACAAACAGTACCCTGCGACCATTTAACTTCAGTACCAGGCTGATTCCTCGCTACCTGGAGTTTGCCGCCGATGCATTGGGCCAGTTCGTCGGTGAAAATGGGCAGTGGCAACTGAAGGACGAGGCGCCTGCAATAGTCCTGCCTGATGAAGAAATTCTTGAGCCCATCGACGATGCCGATCTCGATGACGGAGACCAGGAAGATGAAACGCTGGATGACGATGAGATCGAAGTAGACGAAAGCGAAGGAGAGGAACTGGAGGAAGTGGACGGCGCTGAAGAGGCCGAGGAGGCTGAGCAGGAAGAGAAACATCCTGCCAAGCCAAACTTTAAAGCGCCGAGGGATAATGGCGATGGTACCTACATGGTGGAGTTTGAATTCGATGGCCGTCATTACGCCTGGTCTGGTGCCGCCGGTAATCGGGTAGAGGCAATGCAATCTGCCTGGAGTGCCTACTTCAAGTGACAAAAAGGCCACAGGTTATCGCCTGTGGCCTTTCCAGTATCCAGCCCTACAAAATCAGGAAGAGACGGCAGGAGCCTCTAATTTTGTGGATAAGGCCTCCAGTTTATTGATGGCCAGCTCGAAATGCGCTGGCAGCACCTTCTCCACCTCTGAGCCAAGGTCGATGATTGATAATTCCTCTCGCGACACACTCCGACGCGCCCCACGAACCACCTCACGCAAAAATTCCCGCTCGTAGGTCCGCATATTGTCCAGCGCGGTTTCTGCCGACGTTAATATCCGGCGCAACTCGGCAGTGATGGCCGGGAGATCGTCAACCGTAATCGGATTGGGGGATGGATTCCTGCAGGCGCGACGTAGCGCCAGCCATACACCACTTTTCCATGCGTTGTGGTACCGAAAACTTTGGGCTATATCGTTTATCAGGCCGCGTAATTCTTCCTTTTGCCGCCAGTCCAATGGTTCACCGGCGCTTTTTGGCGCGGGTTCGACGTAGCTGTATTCACCGCTTTTCCGAATAGCTGGCAGAACCTCGTTGGTGACCCACTTGCGGAACCGCCAGGCCGTCGTTCCCTGCTTCACCGCATCGCGGCAGCGGAGGATCAGAGTGTACAGGCCAGACTCAGAAATAATGGACATGTTAGGATTCCCACGATTACCGTCACTTAAAGTTACGGTATTTTTTTCATCATCATCAAGCGATGACAATGCTTTTCGTGAGTTCACTAGTTTCAATGCATCACAGATATCTTTAGCCACAAACCACGGTTCGCCATTAACCAGAACCACCCGAACGGGGTGGTTTTCCTGAAACGAGAAAACAGATAGTGCGTTCATTTGGCCTCCCTGGCGGTCAGCTGCGCTGACAGAGAGGAAGAACAGCTTCGGGCCTCTTGTACCAGCTCACGGGCAACCTGGAGTAATTCTGCCGCCTCCTGCATATACAGTGAGGCCTCGTAACTGGAGATCGTCCGATGGGCGGAGGAAACCAGCGCTTCTATCTGCGCTAGGCGCTCCTCAATCGATTCAAGCAGGCCCTGGGTGTTTAACTGCACCTGATTCATGCGGCCACCCCGCTAACCCGGATACGGGCTGACAGAACGAGAACAAAACGGCTGGCGAACTGGCGACGGGCTTCGTGCTCGGATGAGGCGATAGTGGACAGATGATGGATATGGGATTTTTTATCGGTACGGCAGATCGCCGCGAACCTGAATTTGAACATGGTGCGCACTCCAGTTTGGTTAGAGGTGCTACCACCAGAGTTCCTACGCTCTTTTGAGGGTGGTAGCACAGACGGGGGTAGGAATACCGGAACCAAACGAGACCGGCCAGCCTTTCGGCTGCCCCGCCTGAGCCACCATAATTTGGATGCGTACAGGCAAAAGACACAAAAAAACACGCTGGCGCGTGCTGTGCGTCGTTTGGTTAATCGGGTTCCTACGCCCGGCTACAGATTTTGCTGCAGCGGGCTAACTTTACCGCCAAAAAGCAACGCACGTCAATAAATTACATAGAGATTTTACCCCGTGACCAGTCACGGCGACAGGGGTTTTTACAGCTAACTTAACCAACTGATCACAACCTGATCAGTCGGTTTTAGGAAGGGGTGGCAAAACACGGCGATGACCCATCTTTATGTAATTATATTTTAACATAATTTAGGATTATGGCTGGCTTGACTCACCGGAGGGTTAGGGCTACCTTTGAGTGGCTGTATGTTTATACAGCTAATTTAAAACTCACAAGGAGATTAACATGCCTGAAGAAACATTGACTGTCGTAGGTGGTGGTAATAACAGCTGTAATGTTAGCTGGGGTGGTGGCAATGGTAACAACGGTGGTGCTGGCTATTCTGGTAAATACGGTGGTACTAGCTATGAAGGTGCAACTAGTATGTTGAAGTTGAATGACCGTGTTTTAATTCAGCTTTATCTTTGCAATCCGCTCAACCCAGATTATATTGGAGCACCTTGGGGCAGTGATAAAGATGCAGAATCAATTATCAGAGCTAACAGAGATAAAGCAGGAAAGTTCAAGGCTAATATTCAGAACTGGAAAACAAGCGGTACAGGTTCTTTAGGTAGCCCTGTAGTTGGGAAATCTTATAGCTCAGGTGATGTAGATACTTATTCGGTTAGCTTCGGAAAAGAAAAATACAATGTCCTGTATAACCGTAAAAAAGACTCTTTTACTACAGCTTATGTCGATGGCGGCGCAAATAAACCTGAGCATAGCATGAAGGATCAGGCTATTGCCGTTGTTAAACTTTACCTTCTCAACGAAAGTCAGGCATCGGTAATCGATACTACATCGGGAATTATTACTGACTCTGGTAAAACTCTTAGCGGGAAATTAGGTGATAAATACAACACTCTGGCGAAAGAAGCTGCTGACAATATAAAAAACTTCCAGGGTAAGAAACTCCGCAGTTTTAATGATGCTATGGCATCTATTAATGAACTAGCTAACAATCCAAAGATGAAGTTAAGTCAGGCGGATAAAACAGTCGTTTCTAATGCCCTCAAACAAATGGATTTGTCAGCACTAGCTGACCGATTCAAAGGGTTAGAGAAAGCCTTTACTTGGGGTGATCGACTTCTTAAAGCCGAGAAAATCAGAGACGGTGTTGTTACTGGTGTTACCACAGGGGACTGGCAAAAGCTGGCGTTTGAGGTTGAAGCTATGTACCTCAGTGGTGTTGCTGGCGCCGTAGCGTTAGGGATTACTACTGCCATGATTAGCACAGTCGCAGTCGCTTTGTCACTTCCAGCTGTAGCTGTCTCTGCGCTTACTGTTGTGTCCGTCATTGGCATCTCTATTCTCACATCTTATATCGATGCTGATAAGGCCAAAGCACTGAATAATGCAGTGCTTGGCTTATTTAAATAATACTTATGTTTAGTGTAAAGCGGAGGTTATCTCCGCTTTTGAAAAAAAGGCAGACCTTTTAAAAGATATAAATAAATAAAAAGTAACCAAATAAAAAAATAATTAGTCAAAAATAAAAGAATGTAATAAACCATTAAGAAATATTCATTGCCAGAGATAACTCTTTTAATACGGTACATACTATCAGACATATTTTCCACACCAACATATGTTAAATAGTATGCTCCTGCCGTTAAAAGGAGTACACCAGGCAGAAGTTTAAGCCATCGCTTCAAATCGAGTTTGATGGTTTTTATATCAAACTTGTTCCAGCAAATTATATACATTAATATGACGAAAAATGGTGCGGTTTTAGTATATGCAGAAGCTATAGTGCTCACGGCTAAATATTGTTCTGAAAAATCCCTTTGATATCCATTTGCAATATCAAAAAGGTATGAAATGATGTGTGAGCTTTCATTGCTGAAATGAATAAAAAATATTATTATTATTGGGATTATCCCTAATAGCAATGAAATTAATGAATATTTGAACAGCCCCTTCCCTTCCATATTATATCCCACCATTATCATGTTAATGATACGTAATCATAACCGACAAATAGAAAATGATAAAGGTTCTCAATACCGACAAGCTAACCGGCCCTACTATCACCCCCACTGGCCATCGGCAAATAACGCTTCATACTCAGACACCGGCAGGCGCTGGCCCCTGATAGAAAAATTCAACCAATTGCGCGGCTCAGGGTTGCTTTTATCTTCTTCTTTCCAGCGCTCTTCTGCTTCACGTGCTAAACACTCGACAGCTTTCAGGTAGTCCTCTGTTCGATACCAACCATAATTAATTTGGCCATCAGTAACCGCCCAGGCTACCTTTTTCTCTTCTTCCTCTATGGCCTTGATTCTGGCCTCGCACTCATCACGGCAGAACTGAAGCTGTCTGTAGTCCAGCTTGTTCAAAAACTCAGGTGTTGACGTCATAGGGGTTCTACCTTGTAGGCTTTTAGAAGCGCCCTGGCTTCGTCTGTGCTGTCTTCCATGCTCTTATCGCTGGCAATGCAGCAATAAACGCCCTCACTATCTGAGAACCCGTTCATCCGAATTATCGTGAATGGAAGTTCCCGGCCGGTTTTATAATCGCTATAGCTTGTCGCGTCGTGGCTGACCTTGACCACATAAGGGTCATATCCCTCCACGAGGACAAGGCATTCCCGTTGTTTTCCCATTACCCCTCCGGTTATATCGCCACGGCTTGCCGCTGGCTCAGAAAAGCTTTCAGCAGCCTTATCTCGCGTACTGATAGCAGGTCCATAAATTCGGTCATGTACAGCGAGGCGAACGTTCTCGCGATGCTGGCCACTGGCCACAGGCGTACCGCCTCCATTTCGGTTGCTGGCAACGCGTTCTCCGCCCACGCTTCCGGCACCGTCACCGGGATAGCCTCCAGTGCCTGAATAATTACTGATTGCGGGGTGTCCGGAATGTGGCTTGTTTTGGATCGAGGGTTACCATGTATATCTATATTTAGATCCAGATCGCGATCCACTTCGATGGTGGTTTTTTCGACCTTGCGGGCGTGAATTGATAACCCTGCTTCGCGGCGCTTCTCCACAATATTCATGAGGAACTCGACCGACTGTGAGTCGATAGAACGCATTGTAGGTCGAGCATCACCATCTCTGGCGCGTCTGGTCTTACTGGATAACCCCATAGACTCCAGGATGCCTTTGCATAGTTCTTCAGGGGCTTTCTTTTTGCCCTTCTCTGTGTTGAAGCCACCTATGCGCAAAACGTTGTTCAGCAGATCGCGCCGTTCCGGGGTTAGCAGGTTATCCCTGGCGCGTTTGAGGGCGTCCATGTCGGCCTCACCGGTCAGTGTTTCTGGATCAATACCACAGTCGCGGAAGTACTGTCGCAGCGTTGCTGATTTGAGAGTGTAAAAACCACGCATGCCTATTTCAACCGCTGGTGTAGATTTGACGCGGTAATCGGTTATGGCCGGGAATTTAGCGTGGAACTCCTCGTCGGCCTGTTCTCGTGTCATAGCTGTTGTGACAAATTGCTGCCAGCGACCGGCGACGCGATAAGCGTAGGTAAAGTGGATCAACGCTTCCTCGCGGTCAAGGCGACGCGCGGTTATCTCATCCAGCTGCATGGTTTCAAACAGACGCACTTTTTTCAGGCCGCCGTCGAAATAGAATTTTAACGCCTCCTCGTCGACATCCAGCTGCAGCTCCTTTTCGATGTCCCAGCGGACCAGCTGGGCCTGCTCATCCAGAGACAGGGTGCGTTTTTTTATCAACTCATCGTGTTCGCCTTGGTCAGGGGTATCGACACTCAGGTGGCGTTCCATAAGCTGCTCAAAGACCAGCTCACGGGCTTCTTTACGTAAATCCTTACCGATGCTGTTTGCAAGCGCGTCGGTAGCCATAGGCGCGACCTGATAGCCATCATCATGCATGATGCAAATCATGTTGCTGGCATAATCATTTCTGGCCGACGCCTCGAGCGCGGCGGCTTTAATTTTGAGCTGCATGAATGAAGAGTTAGCCACACCGAGTGAAATTCGGTCACCGTCAAAGACAACGTCTGTCAGCAGCCCGGAGTGGCCAGCCGTTTCGAGCAAGGCCTGCGCGTAGGCGCGTTTGATTTTTTCCGGATCGGTTTCACGTTTACCGCGAAGCTTGTCGAAACCGATGATGTATTCCTGAGCTGTACGGTCGCGGCGCAGCATCTGGATGGCGTCGCTGGGGACCACTTCGCCGCAGAACATGCCGAAATGGCGGTGGAAGTGTTTCTCCTCAATCGATACACCTGAAGATATCGACGGGCTGTAGATGAGGCCGTCATATTTTTTCACCATCACTTTAGGCTGGTTGGTGAAATCGTCGACTTCCTTCTCCTGTTTGTTTTTCTGGTTAACGCAGAGAAACTTTTTGTCAGGGAAATGGAGTCTCAGCTGCATGGTAACGTCTTCGGCGAACGTCGAACTGTCGGTGGCCAGCATGATTCGTTCGCCGCGTTGCACTGCAGCGATGACCTCGGTCATGATCCGATTTTTCTCGGTATAAAATACGCGGATAGGCTTGTTGGTTTCGCGGTTGCGAACGTCGACCGGGAGTTCAATCACGTGAATTTGCAGCCAGGCAGGTAGGCCCAGCTCCTCGCGTCGCTTCATCGCCAGTTCAGCAAGGTCGACAAGCAGATCGTTGGCGTCGGCATCCACCATAATGGCATGCTCTTCAGTACGCGCTAGCGCGTCGATAAGCGTGTTGAATACGCCTACCGGGTTTTCCATCGCACGCCCGGCCAGAATGGCACGCAGGCCCTGTGTTGCTTCATCGAAGCCGAAGAAGTCATGCTGGCGCATCAGCGGTTGCCAGCAGCCTTTAAGTATGGAGTTGATGCAAATAGTCAGCTTGTTGGCATATGGCGCCATTTCCTGATAGCCGGGATCCTGATAATGCAGAATGTCGGCTTTAGCGCCTTTCCCTTCGGTCATCATTTCATGCAGGCCGCCTATAAGGGATACGCGGTGCGCGACGGAAACGCCACGCGTGGACTGCAGCATCAGTGGACGCAGGAGACCTGTCGATTTACCAGAGCCCATCCCGGCGCGGACAATAACGATGCCCTGCAGCTGTGCGGCGTATGTCATAACCTCATCAGTCATCCTGGAGGTTTCAAACCGTTTGTAAGTGATGTGTGACGGGCGAAGGTTCGGGTTGGTGATGCGTTCACTGAACGAACGTGATGTTTGCGCGGCACGGCATTTGCGATTCAACCGGCGCGTAATGTGATCTTTAACGGTACCGTTATAAATTTCTGCGATCCCCATATCTCGCAGCGTGCTGCTGAACAGGCGCATAAGTTCTTTCGGGCTGTTTGGTACCGGGCATGTCAGCATGCCAATATCGACGGCGCGAAGCAGCTCTTTGGCAAAAGTACGTCTGTTCAGCCGCGGGAGAGTACGCAGTTTATTCAGCGTAATCGACAACAGGTCGGTTGCACGGCTCAGATTATTTCTCGTTAACTGGCGAGCGACTTCCTTCAGCCCTCTCAAGCTGTGCAGGTCGTTAAAATCGCTGCATTCCTGCTCAGGGTCATCCTCAAAAGTTGGGTAAACACATTTGACGCCGGAAAACTTCTCCATGATGTCGTATCCGGTGCGCAGGCCTGTGTTGCCTTTACCTTCAGCCGATGATTTGCGGTCGTTATCCAGGGCGCAGGTAATTTTTGCTGCCGGGTACATATTCACCAGCTGCTCAACAACATGGGTCATGTTGTTTGCGGCCACTGCGACCACGACAGCATCAAAGCTTTTTTTCGGGTCCTTACGGGTAGCCAGCCATACGGACGCGCCGGTGGCGAAACCTTCCACCACTGCAATATTTTGCGCGCCGTTCAGGTTGCCGATAACAAAGCACGCCCCGACGAAATCACCGCTGGTGATCGCGCTGGTCTGGAATTTACCGCCGCGCTGGTCGATACGCTGCCAGCCGACAATTTGTCCGTCTTTGCGTCCGTCCAGGTGGGCCAGCGGAATCGCCATGTATGTAGTCGGTCCACGGCTCCATTTTGCGTTGTCGTGACTGGTCACGCGACGAATATCGCAAGCGCTGAATACGTCACGAATGCCTTTTTTCACTGCGTAAGGCCACGACCCGTCCTCAGCTGGCGCATGTTCCCATGCACTGTGGAACGCCAACCATCCGAGCAACCGTTCTTGCTCTAACTGATTGTTTTTAAGTTCATTTATCCGTTGTTGTTCGGCGCGGCGCTTGCGGGCTTCAGCCTGGCGTTCAATACGCGCCAGTTCTTCAGCAGGTTGTGCGACCACGGTCGCATGATTTCTTTGTTGTTCACGGCGGTATTCGGCGAACAGGAAGGAGAAGCCGCTCCAGGAACCTTCGTCATGCCCTTTCTGGACAAAGTTGACGAATGGGTAGCTGATGCCGCTTTTGTGTTGTTCCTTGCGGGAGTAGATTTCCACACGCCCTTTGAGGCTCTTTTCCAGAGCCTCGGGGGCGCCACCGTTATATTTTGAATAACGTTCTTCCCCGCCGCGCGGGTTCAACTGAATGTTATCAGCGCATGCTGTCCAGTTAATGCCAGCCATTGTGGCCAGCTCTGACAGCTCATCCCGCGCTGCTTCAAGCAATGAATACGGATCGCTACCGAAGCGAGCCGCATAGAATTCTTGTAAGGTCATTTTTAGCCTTTCCATGCGAATTTATGTTTTTTCGGGTTGAAAAAATCCGCAGGAGCAGCCACAATAAACGCACAAATCTTCGTAGGGACTGTGCTGCGTTTGTCGTGGGGCTGCTCCTGAAAAAAGGCCCGAGTTTGCCGACTCGGGTTTTTTTTCGTCTTTTTTCGGCTGCTGCAGTCCGATTCAACCGCGATACATTATAGCTCGCATTAAACCAGATTTATAGGCAGCAATAAACCCTGTTATTCTGTCATCTACCCTCTATCATGAACGATTTGATCGTACCGACTATTTGGTGCACAAATTGAAGATCACTTTTCTCATGGATAACTCGTTGAGAGTTAGCGCCATCTAAGTAGTAGCGCTCATCGTCGAAGCGCGCTAACCGCTGTATCGAGATTTTCCCGTCTTTATCACAAACTAACACATCCTCACCCGGAACTGGCGTGAGAGCTGAGTCAACCAGGACGACGTCACCCGGTTGATAGTTGTGCTGAACCTGGTTCCCGACAGTGAGCGCATAAACGGTTTCCCGCTGGCTAACAAATGGCAGGAATCGTTCTGTGTTGGCAGGTTCTCCTGGCTGCCAGTCGCTATCCGGACCACTCTCTGTTGTGCCAATAACAGGAACGCGGTCAGGATCAGATTCAGTACCAAAAAGTATCCATTGCACAGGTTTGCGTAGGCATTTAGCCAGGGCAAGCCCAATCTTCAGTGACGGCATAACGTCACCACGTTCTAAGTTTTGGACGCCAGGAAGAGAGATATCCACACTTTTAGCAACTTGCTGCAGTGTCATTCCCAGTTCTAAACGGCGTGCTTTCAGTCGTTCGCCTCGTGTTTTCATACGATCAATCATAAACGATCTCTTTATAGCTGGCTATAAAATTTATGAATTATACCTAGCTTTAATTTATAGTTATGGCATATAATAATTTTATGAAGCCAGAAGAACTTATCCGCCACTTTGGCGACGTCGAAAAAGCAGCTGCAGGCGTAGGTGTAACACCTGGCGCGGTCTATCAATGGCTTGCGGCTGGGGAGATTCCACCGTTACGCCAGAGCGATATTGAGGTCCGCACGGCATACAAACTGAAGAGCGACTTCACCGTTAAGCGGGTTAGCAAGGACGGTAGTGATGGAACTTGAACGAATCCGCGCTTGTGTGGCCACGGCCCTTTCAGATCTGCATTACCTCCAGCGAGGAATTTTAGAAGTTCAGCTTGAGCAGTTACGTCTTGCCAACTCCGGCAGGTTTACTGATAAGCCAACCCGGGTCATTCAAATGGGCGAGAATAATAAATACGAGATCTCGGTCGCGGCTGAGCAGGTTCGTTACCATGTTGGGAAAACGTTTAAGCAATCCTCAATGCTGCTGACTGAACTTGATTTTCAGACGGCTAGTTGGCGCAGAGCCATTGAGCAGTTAAATCGTGAGGAAATTGCCTGGCTGCATTATTGCTATGGCTGTAAGCCCAATTTTGAAAATGATGAAGTTATATGCCAGTGGCTATGGCTGGATTTTCTTGTCGCTCATTCAAAGCCTGATTTCAAAAAAATGAAAGAGGCGACAAAGAAAAAGATGCGCAATTTAACGTATTACGCCATCCAGCAGGTTAAGGCTTCAATATTACGCGGAGAGGATGTGGACCCGCTGCGTGAGGATGAGCATATAAGTCTTTTGCTTAATATCACCGTCGATAGCTGGCGTAAGGATTATAAAAAACGCTGGCTATTAATGAAATCACGATGCCTGCATCTGAATAGCATCGCGTTATTTAACGCAGCGGAGAAGCGCAGTGAAATCATCAACCGCCATTGTACAGGAAGTGCCAACGTGCCTGTGCCAGCAGATTATGCACAGGAAGCCCGGTAAACCCGAACTTAGGTATGCCGCAAACCGTAAAGAGTACATTATCTGGTGCCCAACCTGCGATTACCGGACTCATCCTGATACGAACCGGCAATCGGTTATCACTGAATGGTACCTGTCAAATCAGCCTGGTAATAAACACATCGAAGATATGTGGCTGAAACGTTATCTGGAAATAAAAGAGGGTGCGACCGCGGTCGCATAGGGTAATGATGCGAACTCCATTTAAACAAGGCCCCATGTCATACGATGATGCGGTGCGAATTTCTAACGTTTATCGAAATAAAGGTCGAGAGACTTTAATCACGCGCTCGGATGATTTAGACGGGACGTATTACGTTTTTGTTTATCTCCCTGAGTCCAGAAAAGTCCCAACGCCATCCAGAACTTTTCAACAAAAAATATGGGAATAAAATGCTTACCTACCATCAATCAATTTTTAAAATGATTATGGCAAATTGGCTGAACAGCGATCATGTCATCATCGATACTGAGACCACCGGGCTTATGGCTTCTGATGAAATTATCGAGATCACGATAATTAATATGCGTGGTGAGATTCTGTTAAACACCCTGGTGAAGCCGAGCCGCCCTATTCCGCCAGAAGTTACCAAAATTAATAACATCACCAACGAAATGGTCGCTGATGCGCCAGCATGGTGCGATGTTTTCCCGGCTGCGCTGAAAATTATTCGTAAGCATAAATGGCTGGCATGGAACTCCAGTTTTGATGCCCGCCTGATGGTGCAGACCTGCCTGCAGACCGGATTTTTTGATGACCTAAAGCCTCACCTCATCACCTCCATCATCATGGCCATTGAGACGCGCCACATTGACGCCAAAGCGGTTTATGACCAGTGGTATGGGGAGTTCGACGAGAAGCGCAAAAACTTCAAAAGGCAGAGCCTGGCTACAGCAGCTGCGCGCCACGGCATTCCAACCGCTGGCGCCCATCGCGCGCTTGCCGATTGCCTGATGATCCTCGGCGTGCTGAAACAGGTTTGCCAGCCGGAGGTCGCATGAACTCTGAACTATTCAACTACAGCCTGAAAACGCTACAGGTGCTGAACGTTGTCGCAGATTTGGTTTTATCAGTGGCGCTGTTTGGCTTTGGGTACGGCCTTCTTAACTTGCTTGAGTGGTGGCTTGCATGACAGATATCACCCGACTGATTAACAGCATTAAGCGCCGCACGTCCTCAGCAAGAGAGCTTGGCTACGATGTCCTGTTCGTGGCACTTGATGATTTGGATGTCCTGGCTGATTCGCTGGAGACGGCGCTGCGCGCAAACGCCGCCCAGGCCGCTCACATCGAGCAGCTGCAGGACAAGTTTAACAAACTTGCAGCGGAGAATGTGGCGCTGAAAAGAGTTCCGGAAACAGACAGCGTGGCGATGCTGATGGCTCTGGATTCGTTCCGCAGCGAGTCATTGCCGGATGTCGGTTTGCAAAAAGCGTTTGAAAACTTGATGTACCACCGAAAGACCCCTACCACCGTTCGTATCGTAGCCGGGATTAAGGCTGATGGAGTGGAAGAATGGGTTTCCAGCAGAGGTGGCCGCTGGAATGGCACGACAGAAGAGGCGCTTAAGTTCGCCAAGCAGCTGCGCGAAGGAGGGAAAGTATGAGACTGCAAATGCGCACTCCCGATGGTTCTGTGATTGTCGAGAGCAACCTGGTATCTCAGTTTTACCCCGATTACGAAAGCGGTGGTGAGCTAACAACAATCGAAACTGTTTCTTCTGACGGTGAAGCCTCCTTTGTGAAAGTTAAGCACTCGTTTCATCAAGTAACCCATGCTCTGGCTACTGCATGGAGCGTAGATGAAAAAGAAGCGATGCACACTCAACGGGAGGAATGCCGTGGCTAAAACCCCTGCAGAACGGCAACGGCAGCGCCGTGAACGTTTAAAGCAGTCCGGCACCACCAGACGCGATTGGGTACTTGAGCCGGAGGAACTGCGCATGCTGGGCGAAATTTGCATCCAGCGCCGCCCAGGCAGAACGCCGTATTCAGAAAATGAAGTAATCGGCCTGTTAATCCGTAAGAACTACAAAGAGCTTCAGAAGAGCCTGGCGAACACATGTCAGCGATGTGGCCAGGCGCTGCCGGTGTCTGAATGCATCTTCGACGGCGAAAATTCATGCTTACTGACGACTGTCAGACTAAAGCTGGCCATTAAGGCGTGACTGGTCACGGAGGCTTAAAAATGGATAAATCGGCATTGCTTTTGGAGAAACTCCGGCAACGAACGCAAAGTAGCCTGGCCAGCGGTGGCGACGGCTTTGTCTTTGCATCGATGCTGGTCTTTGACGTGGGCTTGAATGCCCGGACTATTCGGCAAATGTTGGACGTTGCAGTAAGGAACGGGACGCTTGAAAAAAGGGAAAGAGGCATAGGCCGCGCGCATAAGTATCGGACAAATCTGCAAATTTGATGAGCACCTTGACAGGAAATGACGTTTTAGCATTTGCCAAAACGCCTGTGTTTTTATACAGTATATTAATATTTTGTAAGACGAATAACGGGTAGGCTATGTGATGGAAGATACGGTCCTCTCAAATTGTGAAAGGCTGGACGCTGAGCTGAGTGATATCGATGCCGTATTAGATATGGTATCGGTGGCGATGGCATCCCCGGAGGCCAGTTTGCATGTGGCTCAAACTATGCGCCTCATTTGTATGTCACGTCGGATGTTGCAGCGGTGCCGGGATCTCAACAAGGTTGAAGGAAGAAGCCACTAGCCAGCCGAATTGAAAAAGGTGAGGTCTCCCTGACCTTTTACCAGATGCGCCTTATATCCCCGTCCTTCAGGGCGGGGAGGATGTCAAGTTCAGTATACGGCCTGGATGTTAATTTCAGCGCCGCACGCTTGTGCGTATTTGCTCAGTGTCTTCATGCTGGCCCCCAACGGGTTCCCCTCGAGGCGGCTAATAGCAGATGGCGTGATCCCCATCCGCTCCGCCAGGGCAGATTTGCTTAACCCAGCCTTTTCACGCATCTCGTACAGCATTTCGACCAGTGCCAGCTCTTTATCTGCTTCCTGGTAACCCCGGATTGCCTCCGGGGTGTTGAGCAGACTTTCTTTGACCTGGTTAAATGGGATGCCTTTTACTTTCATTAGCTCATCTCCTTCAGGCGCTTTCTCGCTATCTCTATGGCCCCTGCCGGGGTTTTTTGTGTCTTCTTAACAAACGCATGCAGTAGGTAGATTTCGTGGCCGACTGCGTAAGCGTATAACGTTCTTGCTATGTTTTTGTCTCCAACCCTTAACTCAAAAAGCCCGGCGCCAATTACGCGGCTATGAGGCATTTTTAGTTTTCCTTCACTTTCCAGTCTTTCAATCAGTCGGGTCATGCGACCTCGTAACTCGTCCGGTAGTTCCTGTAACTCTTCCAGTGCTGCCGGGTGGGTTATCACGTTAAACATAGTATATCCTCCCTATGTGTTTAAATATACCAATAAATTAATTTTCACACAATAGAGAAATTTAACTAAAAAGTGAAAAATAAGACTGGATGTCTCATGTTGCCAGAGTTACAGTTCGTGTCGTTGAGACGGGAAACAAACCCGGTAACTAGATGAATTTGGAGGATATTGTGAACTATCAAGGCAACGAAAAAATGAGACAGGACGCGGCTGAGATTTCTAACGAACTGTATGAACTCTGGCAAAAAGTGAAGCGTTTCCAGCGTGAGTACAGCTTCAACAGCGAGAACATTACAGACAGACTGGCGGGCCGACTGATTGGAACAATGGAACCCAAACTGGCCGACCTTAACAGCTTTATGGCCGATGTCGATTACCAGTTTGAAGATTAAAGGGGGAAATGATGAACGTGAAACAGATCCGCGAGAATATGACCGAAGCGGCCCTGAGCGTTGAGAGTGTAATGCGGGGACACCCCCGCATCACCCTGCAGGAATTAAGCACCGCCTGCAGCATTAGCCTGCCAGCGGTGGAGTTTATTATCGAGCAGATGCTTTGTATGAGGGTGGCGCAGCGGGGCGCTTTTGGGCGGTACTCCCTTACCCCGGAATACCAAAATGGTAGCTTTTAAAAACTGTGCGACCGCGGTCGCATAGAAAGAAAATGAAAAAGGTTGGCAAATAAGGCTTTTTTAGGTATCGTTTTTGTATGTTGGGAATTTTATAGCCAACGCTCTCACAACCGCCGCCAAGGCGGTTTTTTTATGCCTTGGAAATGGGCGCTACAGCATGTGTCACCATGCTGTAGCTTTCAACCCATGCCGCCTGACAGGGTCAAAACAAGGCCCATTGCTGATTGCGCAACAGCAAAAAGAGCCTACCAAAAAAGGCCACTAAAGACCATGAAAAACACTGTGAAAATAAACAGTGCTGAACTTGTGCATGCAGATTCACTTGAGTACATCAAAACCCTGCCGGACAACAGCTTAGACGCCATCATCACCGACCCACCGTATTACCGCGTAAAGGCAAATGCCTGGGATAACCAATGGCCCAGCGTAACGGATTATTTGGCCTGGCTGGATGAGTTTTTCGCCGAGTTCTGGCGAGTGCTTAAGCCAGCAGGGTCGTTATATGTGTTCTGCGGGCCGAAATTATCATCGGACACTGAGCTGTTGTTACGTGACCGTTTCAACGTGCTGAACCATATCGTTTGGGCCAAACCCAGCGGGCGCTGGAATGGCGCGCGTAAAGAAGGTTTCCGATCTTATTTTCCGGCCAGTGAGCATATTTTCTTCGCAGAGCATTACGGCGCGGAAGGCTTTGCTAAAGGCCAGGCTGGGTATGCGACAAAGTGCCAGGAGTTGAAAGGCCAGGTCTTCGAACCGCTTATCGCTTATTTCCGGGATGCTCGCCAGCGACTTGGTATTTCCGCTGCCGAAATCAACGCGGCAACCGGCACGAAAATGTGTAGCCACTGGTTTAGCGCCAGCCAATGGCAATTGCCCAATGAACGGCAGTACCTGGCGCTGCAGGCGCTGTTTAACCGTAAGGCCGCAGAGCAGGGAATAACGGGATTGTCAGAGCCGCATGCGGCGCTGCAGGAGGAATACGGCACTTTAACGGCGCTATATTCCGAACTGGTTATGCAGTATTCCGAACTGCGACAGCAGTATGAGAATTTGCGGCGCCCTTTCCATGTGACAAAAGATGTTCCACACACCAACGTGTGGACGTATCCACCGGTTCCGTACTATCCGGGCAAACACCCATGCGAAAAACCGCTGCAGATGATGCTCGACATCATTTCGGCTTGTACGCGCCCTGGCGATGTGATCGCCGACTTTTTTATGGGGTCGGGTGCAACGATAAAAGCCGCGCTGCAGTTAGGACGCGGAGCCATCGGCGTAGAGCTGGAAGAGGAGCGATTTTTACAGACGGTCTCCGAGATAGAAAAACAATAATCAACAGCCTCGCCTAAGTGCGGGGCTTTTTATTACCCGCCACGCGGGTGGCGGAGTCATGAACACAGCTATCGAATATGGAAATCCTGATCTCTGGCTGGTCTTGCTCATGCTGGCCGCCGGGGTGGTATCAAGCGCCCTGCTTTCCGAAACCACTATCAACCCGCGCCGCCTCATCGGAGACGTTCTGAGAGGCGTAATCGTGGCCATCATCCTCTGGGCTTACGGCGCTATGGGCAACATCTCAATTTTGAACGTAATCACTCTCGCCGGTTTATCGGCTGTGGCATGGCCACACACCGTCAACGAAATCACCGGCTTTGCAAAACGAACTATCAGCCGAATTTTCGGCGGGAGAAAAGAACGATGAATTATGGACTGGTGAGCAAGCAAGACGCGCGCCTGTATGCCGAAGCCGTTTGCGATGTGATCGGGCATGGCAAGGCGAATGCAGCTGTTTTGCTGTGTGTCGAAACGGCCGCAGCCGAGACATTGCTCGGCGATTACAAAGACCCGACGCCGACCAGCGCCGGAACCGGATTAACCCAGGTTGATCTCGGTACCTTCGAATGGCTCCGCGATAAGTACAAAAACAGCCGTTATGCCCCGGTACTGCTGAATCAGTTTGGTATCGACCTGAGCCGAACAGTTTATGCGGAACTGAGGACCTCGCCGCTGATGGCGATGCTGTTTTGCCGCCTGCGCTATCTGGCGGTTTCAGAGTCGATTCCGGCGACTCGCGAGGCCCGCGCAGCGTACTGGAAAAAATATTACAACACCTCGGCAGGCAAAGGCACGCCGCAGGATTACATAGATAAATGCCAGCGCGCTGGCGTTGATTCGCTATTCACGCAGTGAGGCGCGAGGAGTGATTATGAACAGTTTAAAACGTATGGCTAAAGCCTGGTTGCTGATGAATGGTGCCTTCGTCCTTCTTGTGATGGCGACGCAACCAGCGATGGCAAATGAGAGCCAGAATCTTGGTTTGGATCTGGATTCAATTCTGAGCGCTCTTCCTGCAGGCTGGGCCAGCGGCGTAACTGCCGTATTTATCGTGCTGTATGCGGTGGCGCAGCTGCGCGCCGTACTCCCCCCGTCAGTGACCAAAAGGATTCCCACGGTGGTCATGAAAATTCTCGACCTCGTTGCCGCGAACTATGCCCACGCCCGGAACGCTGATGCGATCAGCAAAGTTGCGCGGGATGCCGGGAAAGCCAAAGGCCCATCAGATGTTGATTATCGTGTGATGGTGGAAACGGCCAAAAACAATGGAGAGCTTCGTGGAAGCCGGATTGAGAGTGCTGGCGATTATCCTGGAGATGATCGCCCAGGCAGTAAAAGCCCGCAATGAAGCGGAGCGCCAGGCGAGGATTGAGTATGCGCGTAATAACCCAGCTGATTATCTGCGTCGCTTTGGCCGGGTGCGTGAAATCAACGCCAATGACACCAACACTGAATCCGGCTCCGTGCGCAGCGGAAAAGCCGGTGATTGATGTGGTTCACGTCGATGGGCATTTCGTTATCGCTGATGACGATATGGGTAAACTGACCGGCTACATTGCCGCACTGGAAGCGGGCTGCACCGCACCAAAATAGAGTACTCAATGAAAATTTATATTGCTGGCCCGATGACCGGGCGCGAGAACTTTAACCGTGAGGCATTTAACAAAGAAGCCGAACGACTGACCCGACACGGGCACACCGTTTTAAACCCGGCAAGCCTGCCTGATGGGCTGGAGCAACGCGAATACATGGATATTTGTTTTGCCATGCTCCGTTGCGCTGATGCGATCCTGATGCTCCCCAGCTGGCAGACCTCCTCCGGCGCTACGGCGGAATATCACTATGCCTACAAAATGGCGCTTCCGGTTTATACCACGGTTCACTATCCGCCGGTCGCATAGCGGGAAAATGGAGGCTATGCGACCACGGTCGCACAGGCCAAACCGGTATCCCCATTTAGGGATAAATCGTGTTCTATCCCCATAAAGGGATAACTGGTCTGCCACTGTAGAGCATAAGGCTGCCTTCGGGCGGCCTTTGTCTTTTTATCATCACATAATGGGGAAACTCATGCCTGATCGCTCAAGTAATCCGCCCAATGCATATCAACAACTCAATAATCCTGGCGCAGCAATCACTCAGCTGACCAGAGGCATTGCTGAGAACAATGCAAACGCGACCCAGAAGAGTATTTCCAGCATTGGTACCCTGGCCTCAGGACCCGTATTAGAGCTTTCTGATAGTGCTCAGGATGTGCTGTATGCTCTTTTTTTCCGAGGTGCACTCGTATCTGGTGATATTCCTTCAAAAGCCGGCGCCTCCGCACTGCGTTCTCTGGGATTTGCCGAGACCGGCCATACAGCCACGCCATACAAAGGGGAAGACTATTTCACCTGGCTGACTCCTGCGGGGTATGCGTTCGCTATTGGGTATCTGGTTAAAACTCGCTTCGGCAAACAGCCTGCAAATGCAAAATCTTCCGGGCAGCCCTCGGTTCATCCGGAAGGATTAAGCATTAACAAAGCCATGATTAAAGGGAAGATCAGTAGCGCAGCCTATGTTTGCGGCAATACCATCGAGGAGGAAACGCTGTCGAAGGTTCTGGCCAATTCACTGCATAACGTTCCCCATGAGAAAGCTGGCGATGTTGCTGAACTACTGGCCAGGGCCGTTAAGTCTGCGTTTAGTGCGCTGGGGCATGCATCCGGTGAACAGGAAAAGGAACGGCCTAAAGAATCGGACTTATCCGTCGGTACTTTCAAAGTTTATAGCGAGGGAGAGGTGAAGGTGGCTTCAGGCTCTCCCTTAGCTGCTGAAATAGAAGCCGGGCGTGAAGATCGCAAAACAGCAGGGACCATTAATTTAAAACTGGAGCTGGATACCTCTGATGCCATCGAAAGCATTAATGGGCTGAGCAAAGAAATTTCAGATCTTGTTGATACTGCAATTGCCAACTCGCTCAAACCGGGTGGACGTCTGTACAACGTCGTGCGGGAATCTTCGTTTAACAGCTCGAATACTACCGCCCTTAACTCCCGTGTGACTGATCTTGAATCTTGTCTCAACAGCGCATGTGTTTTGATTAGTGATTTGTCTTGCCGTATTTCAGAACGTATCACTGGTGACGTACATGCCAGCCCGGTCTAAACGTCCATGCCGCCACCGGGGGTGTCCGGCGATAACCAACGACCCCAGCGGTTACTGCGATGCTCACCGGCAGCAACATGCTGGCGACGGCTGGCGCAACTACCAGGGCGGGAAAAGCCGGCATGAAAGGGGCTACGGTCGCCCCTGGGAAATCCGCCGCGCCAGAATCCTCCAGCGCGATAAATATCTATGCCAAAACTGCCGGCGTCATGGCATCGCCACCAAAGCGACCAGCGTCGACCACATCATACCCAAAGCGCGTGGCGGTACAGACGACGATTCCAATCTGGAGTCGTTATGCTGGCCCTGCCATAGAGCGAAAACAGCAACAGAGAGAACCCGATGAATAATTTCAAAATTGAATACGTTGATGGCGCTTTGACCGTTCTGGAGACGGATGGCCAGTCACGGATGAATGAAGCCGTACATGGCATCCATTTTGAGCATGTCCAGGGCGGACGCCCCCTGCTGAAACTGACGATTGCGCATGATATTGCCCCGGCCTCGACCCCGGCCCCGGCTGCTGCGTCGGCTCAGGAACCTTTAGAGGGTGAGCTGGTACAGGAGCAACAATCCCCGCTGCCTGGCGGTCGCCGTTCCCGCCATCGCCGTGGAGGTAAGCAATGATGTATCAACGCACGGATCTGACGCTCTCCATGTTCTATGCATCCAGCGCTGATGCAGACGGGAACAAAGTGGCTACGTTGACGATGCAGGTAATTGCGGCAGAGGTTGGCGCCGTCCAGACCAGTCAACTGCTATGCATCACCGATAGCGCGAAGAAAAAAACGTATACCGTGAGCGAGCAATCTATCAGTAATGGTTCCGATCCGTTGCTGGTCGCGATTGAGAATTACTGGCGCCAGAGTACGGATGTTGTGGTTAAAGGACTGATCGCCGAGGTGACCGATTTCATCGCAGGGAATATCAACTCAGTGAGCACCTGGATCGGCCAGTTTGGGATGAAGGTATTTGAGAACCAGCCATTAGCTGAGCGGCTGCCAGAAAGCGTGCTACAGGCAGATGGTAGCTCCGCTACAGCGACAGGGTCCTGACAGCAGGCATTACAACAGGCGCTCACAGAGCGCCTGTGATAATGGCTGAATGCTTCACCAGCGCGGCGTTTTATTGGAGGTCAAGATGAGTTACACCAGCTGTACTTATTGCGGTTCACGTCTCCATACGCAGGCTAACTGCCCGAAAACATGGGGCGGTTCATCGCGTCGCGCCAATCTGCGCTGCAGCTATTGTGGCCAGTCCGGGCATAACTCGAATGCCTGCCCACATAATGCGAGCAGCGGTCGACGGCGCAGCCTGAATGACGACTTTACCCTCGACTGAACCGATAGCACGATGGCAGCAGGCGGAATTGATTTCAATGTGAAATTATTCAATGTCAAATCATCGCATTGCGCGATGATGATAATAGATATCATTTGAGGGGGTAGGGGGGATCAAATCCCTAACCCCTTTCGCGCTTCGGGACTGCCGCTTCAGGTAGATTTTTGCGCGTGAGAAATAAAAACTTTTTTTTGGCTGTTTTGGGGTGCTTTTGAATGAGTACAGGGATGCGATCACCTGGTGGCGGACGCAAATCGAATAACACTGGAAATCAGGTTAGTTCTTTAACCAGAGCGGTTTCTCCGCCGGATGAATTACTGGGCGATATGGCTATCGATGCCTGGAAACGGACGTGCAAAATTCTTATTAACCGTGGCACGTTCGAAATGGAAGATTGTTATTTGCTGATGGAATACTGCAACACCGTGCAGCTGCTGTACGACGCCAACCAGGAAATTAAAAGCGATGGCCTTGGTGATGATACCGCTGCCGGCGGTCAGAAACTTGGTGCGGCAGTGAAGGCGCGTAGCCGTTATATCAGCGAATTAATTCGACTCTCCGTTGTGTTAAAGCTGGACCCCAATAGCCGCATCCTGAAGAAACAGCCCGGAGATAATGACAAATCCAGCGGTGAGTTCGACGAGTTTTAATTTTGGTGCGGCCCTAATGGCTTAAGGATGGAGCATGGCCGCATATCCAAACGTCAATGTGGCGAACAAATATGCGCGGGATATCATAGACGGGAAAATAGTCGCCTGCAGAGCTATTCGGCTGGCATGTCAGCGCCATTTTGACGATTTAAAAAAATCACTCGATAACAATTACCCTTACCGGTTCGACAGAGATTTAGCTGAGCGGGCCTGCCGGTTTGTTCAGAAATTACCGCACTCCAGTGGCGATTTGGCGGGGCAGAAATTAAAACTGGAACCTTGGCAAAGTTTTATTTTTTGTTCGATTTTTGGCTGGGTCACGAAAAAGGATAAAAAACGCCGATTTCGCGAAGCGTATATCCGGGTAGCCAGGAAAAACGGGAAATCGTTTTTTGCTGCCGGGATTGGCACCTACATGTTTTGCGCTGATGGCGAAAACAGCGCAGAAGTGTATTGCGGTGCGACAACTATGGCGCAGGCGAAAAAGGTCTTCACCCCAGCCAGGCAGATGGCCAGCCGCCTGCCGGCACTTCGCTCCAGATTTGATATTTCGGTATGGACCGACAGCCTGACACGCCCGGATGGTTCCGTTTTCGCACCTATGGCGGGGAAACCCGGCGATGGTGACAGCCCACATTGCGCGATCATTGACGAGTATCACGAACACGATACGGATCATATGTACGAGGCCATGACAATGGGGATGGGCGCCCGTTCGCAGCCGTTAACGCTCATTATCACGACAGCCGGCTCGTCACTGGAGTCCCCTTGCTATGACAAGGACAAGGAAGTCAAAGAGGTTATCGAAGGCATAACCCGTAATGATCGCCTGTTTGGCATGATTTACGAACTGGATGCTGGCGATGACTGGACCGACCCGAAAAACTTAATCAAAGCTAACCCAAATCTGGACGTTTCGGTTAAGTACAGCGACCTGGTTGAGCTTCTGGAAGTAGCGAAACAGGTTCCTCGCAAGGTTAACGCCTTCAAAACCAAACGCCTCAATATTTGGGTATCCGGTAAATCCGCGTTCTACAACATGGAGCAGTGGAAGGCTGCTGAAGACCCCGACCTTGAGCTGGCTGATTTTGCGAATGACAGCTGCAACATCGGTCTCGATCTCGCCAAAAAGCTGGATATGAACGCCGGGATACGGCTATTTACGCGGGAAATTGAAGGTAAACGGCATTATTACTGCATCAAACCTAAATTTTGGGTCCCGGAAGACACTATCCATACAACCGATCCAAAACTGCTGAAAACTGCTGACAGGTATCAGAAGTTTTATGAAATGGGCGTGCTGGAAGCGACGGATGGCGCAGAGGCAGACTATCGCGAGATTCTGGCCAGTATTATCGATATGCAGGACGAAAACCGCATTGACGAGATTGATATCGACCCTGCCGGCGCAACAGCACTTCGCCACCAGTTGGAGGACAACGGATTTACCGTAGTCGATATCCGGCAGGATTACACCAATATGTCACCGGCGATGAAAGAGCTTGAAGCGGCTCTGGCCGGTGGTCGATTCCACCATGATGGCAATCCCATTCTGACCTGGTGTATCAGCAACGTTATCGGGAAATTTATACCCGGTAGCGATGATCTCGTTCGCCCGACAAAGGGAGACAATCAAAGCAAAATCGATGGAGCTACAGCGTTATTTAACGCCATGACTCGCGCAATGCTGCACGAAAGCAGCGGCGGCACATCGGTATATGATGAGGAAGACATAGCGTGTTAATCACAATTCTGAGTTTCATTATTGGCCTGGCCGGGGCTGTACTCATATCCGCCGGAGCCTGGTTGATTTTGCCTGCTGCCGGTCTTATTACGGGCGGGTCAATATGTCTTATCTGGTCATATCTGACTGCGCGGGCGATTTCAGCCGGTGCCAAATTTAACGGGGGTGAATAATGTTTATCCCCCAAATGTTCAGAGGGCGCCAGCAATCGGGGAATGGCTTCTGGGAAGCCATGCTGGGCGGGGTTCGTTCAAGCCAGAGCAAAACTGGCATCATAATCACGCCGGAAACCGCTCTGGGACTTTCAGCGGTCCGGGCCTGTGTCACCCTCCTGGCGGAGTCCGTCGCGCAACTGCCGTGCGAACTTTACCGGCGGGATAAAAATGGCGGGCGACAGCGTGCGATGGACCACCCGGTTTATGACCTGATTCACTCCCAGCCCAACAGGAAAGACACCTCATTCGAGTATTTCGAGCAGCAGCAGGGGTTGCTGGGGCTGGAGGGAAATTGCTACTCGATCATCGAACGGGACGGAAAAGGCTACCCGAAAGAGCTGATCCCCATTAACCCGAAAAAGGTCATTGTGCTGAAAGGGCCGGACGGTATGCCGTATTACCAACTCCCGGAAGTCGGCGAAATTCTGCCGATGCGCATGATGCACCATGTGAAGGTTTTTTCTCTGGATGGCTATATCGGCAGTTCCCCCATTCAGACGAACGCCGATGTTCTTGGACTGAATCTGGCGGTTGAGGAGCATGCGGCCGCGACATTCCGGCGCGGGACAACGATGAGCGGGGTGATAGAGCGTCCGAAAGAGGCCGCGACCATTAAAAGCCAGGATGCTATTGATCGCCTGCTGGCGAAATGGACCGAGCGCCATTCCGGTATTCACAATATGTTCTCTGTGGCATTGCTGCAGGAGGGCATGAGCTACAAACAACTGTCGCAGGATAACGAAAAGGCGCAGCTGCTACAGTCGCGGCAGTGGGGCGTGGAAGAGGTCTGCCGGCTCTATAAAATCCCGCCACATATGGTGCAGATGCTGGCGAAAGCGACCAACAACAACATTGAACACCAGGGCCTGCAGTTCGTGATGTACACGCTGCTGGCATGGCTGAAACGCCATGAGGGTGCGTTGCAGCGCGATCTGCTCCTGCCCAGCGAACGCCGCGATTTGTACATCGAGTTCAACGTTTCCGGGCTGCTGCGAGGCGATCAGAAATCACGCTATGAATCTTATGCGCTGGGCCGCCAGTGGGGATGGCTATCCACTAACGATATCCGGCGTATGGAGAATCTGCCGCCAATTGCTGGCGGGGACAAATACCTGACGCCGCTCAATATGGTCGACAGCGCGAAGATCCTTCCTGGCGATAAGTCGCCGACAGCAAAACAGCTGGCCGAAATTGAAACCCTTCTGGCCAGAGCCTGATTATTTCCCGCCACGCGGGATGACCTGGAAGACAACATGACAACGAAATTAATTAACCTGCCGCACCTGGCAGATATGGTCTTTGGTGTGCCGCATTACGTGACGCGGCAAACAATGGACTCCGTGAAAGCGGTGCTCATCCCCCGTATTCAGGGGATCACCGAAGATGCCGTCATTCAGATGGCGCTGAATCCGGGTAAATCACCTGCAGCTGAGCAGGTCCAGCCCACCGGCGGGGTGGCGGTGATCCCCGTTCACGGCATTCTTGTTCCACGCCGGGGGCAGATTACGGCGATGTGCTCCGAGCTGACCAGCTACGAGCGGATCCGCGGGCAGCTGCAGGCGGCGTTAAACGACCCCTCAATCAGCGAAATCGTTCTGGATATTAACTCCGGCGGCGGCGCAGCGGTGGGGTGCAAGGAGCTGGCCGATTACATTTATCAGTCTCGCGACACGAAACCCATCACGGCGATTGTGAACTACAGCGCGTATTCCGCCGCGTATTTCATCGCATCGGCCTGCAGCAAAATCATCGTCAGCCAGACCAGTGGCGTGGGGTCGATTGGTGTGATCATGGAGCACCTCGATACGTCGAAGATGGAAGAAAAAATGGGGCTGACGTTCACCACCATTTACCGGGGAGATAACAAAAATAACGGCACCCAACATGAACCACTGAGTGAAGAGTCGCTGGGTATGTTCCAGGGCATGATCGACGAAATGTACGAGACGTTTACGGGGTCGGTGGCCGAATATCGCGGCCTGAATCAGCAGGCCGTCATTGATACGCAGGCGGGGCTGTATTTTGGCCCTGGCGCTGTGTCCGCCGGCCTGGCGGATGAAGTCTCTGACCCCCAGGCGGCGATCAATGCTATCGCGGCAAAGTATCAGCAACCCCGACAAAAAACCTCCATTCAGATGCAGGCAGCCGCGATGGATCTGCAAACCAAAATGTAACCCGGCGCAAACACAAACCGCGTCACCTTAAGCAGCCAGCAGGCTGCTTTTTTTATGTCTAAAAAGAGAGAAATAAAATGCCACATATTGAAGAATTGCGTCGTCAGCGTGCGGGTATCAACGAACAGGTTCAGGCCCTGGCAACCATTGAAGCCAGCGGCAGCACGCTGACTGCGGAGCAGCTGACGGAGTTTGCGAACCTGCAGCAGCAGTTCACTGATATCAGCGCCAAAATTGAACGCCTGGAAGCCGCCGAACGTGCTGCGGCGCTGGTCGCAAAACCCGTGAAAGCGACTCAGCAGGCCCCCGGCATTATTGTTAAGCAGGAGCCGAAACAGTACACCGGTGCTGGCATGACCCGACTGGTGATGTCTGTCGCCGCAGGCGCAGGGAATCTGCAGGACGCGGCAAAATTCGCTTCAGAAGAGCTGAATGACCAGTCCGTATCGATGGCCATTTCCACCGCTGCGGGTTCCGGTGGAGCGCTCATCCCGGAGAATATGCAAAACGAAGTCATCGAGCTGCTGAGCGACCGTACCATTGTCCGTAAGCTGGGTGCCCGCTCCGTTCCTCTGCCTAACGGCAATCTGACGTTACCGCGCTCGGCTGGCGGTGCAACGGCCAGCTACACCGGCGAAGGAAAGGATGCCAAGACGTCTGAATCAAAATTCGACGACGTAAAACTGAGTGCCAAAACCATGATCGCCCTGGTCCCGATGTCGAACCAGCTGATTGGTCGCGCCGGTTTTAACGTTGAGCAGCTGGTCCTGCAGGATATTCTGACCGCCATCGCTGTTCGTGAGGATAAAGCGTTTATGCGCGATGACGGTACCGGCGATACACCGATTGGTATGAAGTCGCGTGCGACGCAGTGGAACCGCCTGCTGCCGTGGGAAGCGGGTTCCACGATCAACCTGAACACGGTTGATGAGTACCTGGACAAGATTATTCTGATGGCGATGGATGGCAACAGCCTGATGATCCGTTGTGGCTGGGGTATGTCGAACCGTACCTATATGAAGCTGTTTGGCCTGCGTGACGGCAACGGCAACAAAGTCTACCCGGAAATGGCACAGGGTATGCTCAAGGGCTATCCGATTCAGTATACCAGCGCGATCCCTGTTAACCTGGGCGAAAGTGGTAAGGAAACGGAAATTTATTTCGCCGACTTCAATGATGTTGTCATCGGTGAAGATGGTTCCATGAAGGTCGATTTCTCCAGAGAAGCCACCTATCTCGATGCAGAAGGTAACCCAGTTTCCGCGTTCTCGCGTAACCAGTCGCTGATCCGCGTTGTCCTCGAACACGATATCGGCTTCCGTCATCCGGAAGGCCTGGTGCTGGGTACCGGCGTCCTGTTCTAACCCACCCCTCTGTTAATAAAGCCCGCATATGCGGGCTTTTCCCTTTAAGGAGAATGTTATGGCTGCGAAAAATAAAGCAGTGGAGCCGGAAGAAACGGTCGTACAGGACAACCATGCGACCGAGACCGCACAGGACAACCATGCGACTGAGACCGCACAGGACAACCATGCGACTGAGACCGCACAGGATAACCATGCGACTGAGACCGCACAGGATAACCGTGCGACTGAGACTGCACAGGATAACCGTGCGACCGTGGTCGCACAGGCAGAACGCAAATCCGTTGTGTTCCTCGGTCCGCATAGCCGTTATTCCCGTGGAGATATCGCGTGGTTTGAAGGATCGCACGCCGAAGAGCTGGTTAAGCGCCGTATCGCGGTATGGCCGAAGGATGCCGAACGCGCGCTGAAACCGAAGCCGGGAGACAGCGATTTTGATACTGACATTGGATGATGTGAAAACCCAGCTACGCCTGGAACTGGATTTCACGGAGCATGACGCCATGCTCACGCAAATGGTGAACGCCGCGCAGCGGAGCATCGAGCGTGATTACTACTGCAAGCTGGTCACCAGTGATGAAGAGCTGCAGGCGCTCCCGGAGACCGTCCGCGGATTTATCGCGGATGAAGATATCCGGCTGGCTATTCAGTTTCTGGTCAGCGATGCGTATCTGAATGGCCATACCGGACAGTGGCTGGAAACCGCTGCGGTGAGGCATCTTCTTTTCCCCCTGCAGGAGCATACGCTATGAGCCTGAAACCGGGTGATATGAACTGTCGCATTGCAATTAGCTACGTTCAGTCCGGTCGTGGGCCGCTGGGCGAACCGCTACCGGAAAAGCAGGTTGAATCGGGAAAAGCGTGGGCAAAACGGGAGCTGGTATCGGGGCGAAAAGTCCGCACGCTGGATCAGCAGCAGGTGGTGGAAACCTGCCTGTTCACGGTCTATCCGGGCGTGCTGGTTGATATTGACTGGAAAATCACGACGAAAAATCTGGTTTATACCGTCCGGAATATCGACCGCAAAACAGACCGGATCATTATCACGGGGGAGGCTGACGGGCGGCATGATAGAGCTGGCGATTAAGGGTGCGCTGGAGCGCATCACCGGCATGAATGCGTATCCGCTTTTACTGCCGGACACGGTCCAGGAAGGTGCGACCTTTCAGCGTATCTCTGACCCGGAAATGGTCTCGGGAATGTTGCGAACTGGGATCGTATCTGCCCGTATCCAGGTGAATCTGTACCGTCTCGATGATTACACCTCACTGCTGCAGCTGGATAAAAAAATCTGGACGGAACTGAAGTCCGTCGTTCATGGCCAGCTGGAGGGTATTCCGGTTCAGTATGTGGAACGAGGCGGCATCCATCAGGATAAAAACCAGCTGACGAATCGTCGCATTCAGTATCGCCTGACCCGCGATTTCATCATTCACTACGTGGAGGACTCCTCGTGATCCGAATGGAAGTTAAAGGGCTGGATGAGCTGGAGCGGCAGTTAATGGCCCTGGGCGAAAAAGTGGCGACGAAGGTATTGCGGGATGCCGGGCGCGAAGCGCTAAAGGTCGTCGAGGAAGATATGAAGCAGCATGCCGGCTTTGACGAAACGTCTGCCGGGCCGCACATGCGGGACTCAATCAAAATCCGCTCTTCCACCCGCAAGGGTAAAGGGAACGCGGTTGTAACGCTCCGTGTCGGCCCCAGCAAGCAGCACCATATGAAGGCGCTGGCGCAGGAGTTTGGCACGGTTAAACAGGTTGCAGACCCCTTTATCCGACCCGCCCTGGATTACAACCTCCAGACCGTTTTGCGCGTGTTAACCGTGGAAATCCGAAACGGCATTGAAAACAGGTAGCATCCGCTGCCGTATAAAAAGAGAGAGAAACATGGCTGATAAAACTTCGCCTGAATATGCGATGTTGCCGGCGGGCACCATTGTGAAATACGGAGAGCCTGGCGCTGCCACGTCAGCGCTGAAACCGCTGATTAACTGTAAAGCGCTGGGTGCAATGGGGCAGACGGGGGGCTTTGTCGACTGCACCACGTTACTGGATAAGCAGAAACAGTCCATCAGCGATCTGCCTGACGGGCCTGAAAAGTCGCTGGGCTTCATTGATGATCCGGGCAATACCGATTTTGCCGCGCTGCTGAACGCAGCAGAGGCCCGCAAAACCATCCAGTTATACGTCGAATTACCCAACAAGCGAACAGCGACGATGCTCCTGGCGCTGTCCGGGTGGCAGATGAATGAAATCGCCGCTCCGGCGAATGAGGTCATCCAGATCACTGTTCAGGGTAAGCAGAACAAGATCACCTGGGGAACCGTCGCTGTCTCTGGCGGCGCCTGATTAACTTAACCTTTAAACAGCCACCTTCGGGTGGCTTTTATTTTTAAGGACTACCTGTGAAAGATAAAGATTACCTGTCCACGCTGAAATCCGCGTTGCTTAAATCGGAGCCAACCGTCATTAAAACCGAGTTATTTGGCGCCACCGTATTCATCCGCCGCCTGACCGGGGATTACCTCATCAGTTACGAAGAGAAAATGGCTGAAACCGCAAAAGCTGGCGCAGCGCGCGAGGCATCGGAGCAAGCCATCCAGCTCGTCATCGATGCACTGGTTCAGCCGGATGGAACGGCCATTCCGGATGAGTTTAAACCCACGGCAGCCGAACTGCTGAAGGCCCATGAAAACCCCGAACTGCTGGCCGCAGTGGAAAAAGTGAAGCAACACGCAATCGGCAAGCTGGAGGAAGCGGAAAAAAACTGAGTGACTCGCCCTGGCTGGAGCTGATCTTCTGGCTGGCCGACCGCTGGGGCGAGCCTGACCCATCCAAAATTGCCGCATTGCCGGCAAACACGCTGTACCACTGGCGAGCCTACTTCCTGAAACAGGGCATTTTCCGCCGTCCTGGCGATGAAAACGCGCCACCTACCGAAACCACACCTGCGCCATCCCGGGTCGATGATGAATGCGCGGCAGTCATGAGGGCATTAATGTAATGGCAGACGTCGCATCTTTAGCGGTCGGGCTGCACCTGAACGCAGCCAGTTTTAAATCCCAGCTGCTGGGAGCGTATGGCGATGCGGAGAACCAGTCACGACGGTTCAACCGTAATGCTCAGGCGGACGCGAAAAAGACGGAGGACGCCTATAAAAAGGTCGGTCTGTCGATATCCGGGATGGCCAGCCGGCTGGCGGGGCTGGCAGGAGCCGGCCTTTCCATCGGTACGATCGTCACCACGTCCAGACAATATGGACAGGCGTTATCAGATCTGCAGGCCATCACCGGTGCGACTGCTGCTGAAATGAAAGCGCTGGATCTGGCTGCGCAGGAAATGGGACGCACGACAGAGTACAGCGCCAGCCAGGCCGCCGAGGCGCTAAAGCTGATGGCGTCGGCTAAACCGGAGCTTTTAAAAACGTCCGATGGGCTGCAGAAGGCGACGAACAGCGCGCTTATCCTGGCGCAGGCCGCCGGCACAACGTTGCCCGATGCGACCAGAACGCTGGCGCTCTCCTTAAACCAGTACGGGGCGAGCGCGCAGGAGGCGGATCGTTATATCAACGTGCTGGCCGCCGGCGCGAAGTACGGGTCGTCGGAGATTGTTGATACGGCGGCTGCCATTAAAAATGGTGGCGTCGCAGCCGCACAGGCCGGCGTTGGTTTTGAGCAGCTGAATGCCGCGATTCAGGTGCTGGCAGAGCGTGAAATTAAAGGCGGTGAAGCCGGCACCGCGCTGCGTAACGTCATCCTGAATCTGGAAAAGGGCACGGACAAGAGCCTCAAGCCGTCCGTGGTTGGTCTCAGCCAGGCGCTGACTAACCTATCTGGTAAAAATCTGTCTACGGCTCAGGCAGTCAAGCTGTTTGGGGTGGAGAACCTGAATGCGGCGTCTATCCTGGTCCAGAACCGTTCAAAGCTTGATGAGCTGACCGCTTCCCTGACCGGTACCAAAACAGCGCATGAGCAGGCATCCATCAGGGTTAACAACCTGAACGGCGACCTTATGGGGTTGACCAGTGCATTTGAGGGGATGATCACTAAGGTCGGAAAAAGCAGCGATGGCGCGTTGCGTGGCGGTATTAATGGGGCGACAGAGGCCATTAACGGACTGGCTGATAATTTCAGTGTCGTTTCAGATATCGCGCTGTACACGTTGATCCCGATTTTATCCTCAAAACTAACATCTGCACTGTCGGCATCAACCGCTGGTTTACGTGAAAATGTAAGCCTCTGGAATCAGAACCGGATCGCTATAAAGTCAAAGGCTCAGTCTGATGCCGAGAATGCCCGGCGAACACTGGAATCAACAGCCGCCACTTTAAAACGAAATGATGCAGAATTTGGTTACTACCGTCAGATGGAGCGGACAGCCAAACTGCATGGGCTGAACGTCAGTTACCAGAGCGAATTTATCCGGCTTATCCGACAGGAAACCGAGCAAACGAACCTGGCCAGCCAGGCGAAGCTGAAGCTGGCATCAGCAAACCGCCAGCTCGCTATCTCTACTCGTGCAATGTCCATTGCCGCGGGCCTGGGGCGGGGGGCGCTTTCTCTCCTTGGGGGGCCTCTGGGGGTTGCAACTCTGGCTGCCACGGCCATTTACGAGTTTAACCAGAGCAACAAGGTGGCAAGGCAATCGGCGCTGGATCTGAAGGACGCAGTTGTACAGACAACAGCAGAACTGCTGCGAATGTCTCAGGCCAAAATCGCCGTCAAAGTTGACGATTATCAGGAGCAACTGGAGGGAATTAACAAAGAGCGGGAGAAGGTCAAAAATGAGTTAACCCGTTACAGTGACACGCGCCTCAACCTGGCAAAAAGCAGAGAAGATGGAGCCCTCAGTTTTCTGTTTCCATCGGCGAACAGCCTTCAGAAAGAAAAAAATCAGTTGCTCGGTCAGCTGGAAGACCTGAATTCGGCAGCGGAAAGGACTCAGCAAAACCTTATTAATGCCCGGATTGCCGCGACGGGTAAAACCTTCGCCATCGATACATTTTTACCACCTGAGCAGCCGGGTAATACTGGCCCAACTGGAGATGATAATAACAATAATCCGTGGACCGGTGATGGTGGGGAGGGGAAAAAGAACAAGGAAAAGGTTGACCAGTTCAAGCAACTGAGGCAGCAAATTGAAGAGGCGCATGCGTCCAGTCTGGGTCGTATCAATCTTCAGGAGGTGGAAAGTAATCGCCAGTTGCAGGATGCGGCGAAAAAGTACGGTGCCAGTGATGCTGACCTGCAGAGGGTACTGTTACTGAATGCGGAGAACTACCAGAAGCAGAGACTGGATCTGGCGGCGCAGTATTCGCCGGTGAAGGAAACCCTCCTGAAAGAGCAGGAAGGCAGCCGGGAACTGGAGTCGATTTTTAAGGCTCGCCTGCTGACGGAACAAGAGTACCAGACTGCCCGAATCACTCTGGCCAGGGATACAGCCAAAGAGCTGCTGCAGGCGCAGGCTGACGAAATAGCTGCTCCTAAACTGGATATCGCCGGTGAAGTCGATCCCCTCGTCTCCCTGCGCAATCAGCTGGCGCAACGTCAGTCGTTGCTGCAGGCGTATTACACCGGTAATGCCATCAGCAAGGATCAGTACGAAATGCTGATGCAGAAGGCGACGAAAGAGTCGGCAGATGCGCAGTATCAGACTTCGCTGGAGTTGTACCGGTCACAGGGGGAGATGCAGAGCCTGGCCGTCGGGTTATTTGAAACGGCCCATGAGCGCTCAAGCAACTTCCTGACGAGCATGCTGACGCGGACGAGAAGCTTTAAGGAGAACATGGCTGACCTGTTTTCCTCGCTCACACAGTCAATCATAAAAAACCTCGTTGATATGGCCGCACAGGCGCTGGTCACCAGTTCTGTCATGCAAACCATCATGGGTGTGGTGGGAGCTGGAGTGAGTATTGCAGGTGGTGTTTCTGGAGCGGCTGATGTCGGCGCAGGAACTGCGATTCAGAATGCGGGTAATAACTTTAACTTTCAAATACCGGGTTATGCCAAAGGCGGTGTCTTCGATTCTCCTTCATTAAGTGCCTACAGCAACCAGGTCTACGACTCTCCGCAGTTCTTCGCTTTCGCAAAAGGGGCCGGCGTATTTGGCGAGGCCGGGCCGGAGGCCATCATGCCGCTGACGCGTGCCGGTGATGGTTCGCTGGGTGTACGCGCGGTGGGTGGTGGTCAGAACGCCGGCGCGTCGGAAGGGCCAAAAGTCTATATCACGATTGAAGGCGGAAACACCTCAACGCAGGCGCCGTCTGGTTTTGAGCAGTTTGGCCAGCAGATTGGCTCGTTTGTGGAGAAAAAATACAGGGAGCTGATGGCGCAGGATATGCGCCCTGGCGGGATGGTCTGGAATGCAGTTAAAGGGCAACGTTGATGGCTATTGAGATATTCACCTGGAGTCCGCGGGTTAATCCCCAGCAGACCGTTAACTTTCGTGTCCGGAAGGCGCAGTTCGGTGACGGGTATGCGCAGGTATCCGGCGATGGTATTAACACCCGATCACAGGATTGGGAGCTGAGTTTTGTCGGTACGGAGGACTATATCCGTCCGATTAAGCAGTTCTTCGACCGTCATGCCGGCACCCGCGCGTTTCAGTGGACCCCGCCTCTGGAAGAGGTGGGGCTTTACCGCTGCGAACAATATAAACCGGTGCCGCTGGGCGGCGGAAATTACTCACTTTCAGCCACTTTTATTCAGGCATTTAAACCATGAGCCTTAACGCGAATTATCAGAAGTTAGAGCCAGGCGATGAGGTTCGTCTCCTGGAGATCGATGGCCAGGCGTTTGGCCTGGACGAGGTTTTGTATTTCCACGGCTATAACGTCCCCCATACTGCAGCCGAAATCCTCGCCGCTGACGGCGACCTGGATAAGCTGCCTGCGAAAAGCATCTGGTGGCAGGGGCGGGAGTATAAAGCCTGGCCATGTGTAATCGAAGGGATCGAGTCATCCACCACTGGCAGCGACGCGCAGCCAACGCTGCGGGTAGGGAACATCGACGGGAAAATATCCGCGCTCTGTCTTCATTACGACGATCTGGCTCTGGCGCGGGTTGTCATCCACGACACGCAAAAACAGTATCTCGATGCGAAGAACTTTCCGGACGGGAATGCCTCAGCTGATCCGACGCAGGAGAAACGGCGCCTTTTCTTCATTGACGTAAAGCATTATGAAGACGATGAGAAGGTGGAATTTACTCTCTCCAGCCCGTTTGCCCTGCAGGGGATGATGATCCCCACTCGCCAGCTGCATGCGATTTGCACCTGGTGTATCCGCAATCAGTACCGCAGCGGTAACGGGTGCGACTATGCCGGCACCCGGTATTTTGACAGGAACAATCAGCCAGTTGATGACCCGTCGCAGGATGTCTGCAACGGAACGCTCACGGCCTGCAAATTACGTCATGGTGAGAATAGCGAACTGCCGTTTGGCGGGTTCCCCGGCACTTCATTAATCAGGAGCTGATATGCGTCAGAAAACGATTAAGGCCATCCAGGAACATGCGGCCGCAGAATATCCGCGCGAGGCCTGCGGCCTCGTCGCCCAGAGGGGCCGAGCGGAGCGTTATTTCCCCTGCCGGAACCTGGCCACAGAGTCGAAAGATAATTTTGTGCTGGCGCCGGAGGATTATGCGGAGGTTGAGGAATGGGGAGCGATCACCGGTATTGTTCACAGCCATCCTGATGCCACCACCCAGCCGAGCGAACTGGATAAAGCGCAATGCGACGCGACCCTTCTCCCCTGGCATATTATCAGCTGGCCAGAAGGCGATCTCCGTACCATCCACCCGCGTGGTGAGTTGCCGCTCCTCGAGCGACCATTCGTGCTGGGCCACTACGATTGCTGGGGCCTGGTGATGAGCTATTTCCGGCAAACCCACGGCATCGAGCTGCACGATTACCGCGTCGATTATCCGTGGTGGGAAAAGGAGTATCCGGACAATTTTTATCAGGACTGCTGGTATGAATGCGGGTTCCGTGAGTTTGATGGTCCACCGCAACCGGGTGATATGGTGATCATGCAGGTGCAGGCGGATAAGTGGAACCACGCCGGGATTCTGCTGGAAGGGAACCTGCTGCTGCATCACTTGTATGGCCATCTCAGCAAGCGCGTGCCGTATGGTGGGTACTGGATGGAAAGGACGATGAAGGTCGTTCGGTATAAGTCTCTATGTTAATATTTCGTCTTCTTTAAAAGGAGATGAATTAGTGAAAATTATTTTAGCATTGCCGATTATTATCGGGGCATTCATTCTTACTGGTTGTAAGTCACCGTCGGAAGTCCGTCAGAGTGGTCCGGAAGAAATATTTCATTCGAATAAGAATGTGAATGATGTTTCTGAGTGCATTTTATCAGGCTGGCAGGAAAAAAGTTTTCTAACAGGACCTGTCCCGGTATATATTCAGCCTTATAAAAACGGTAAGACTGTCTATATAGACGTATATACTTGGGTTGCAGATGTGATTCCTGACCAAGATGGGAAAAGTAAAGTTATTTACTTCTCTCAAAATGCCAGAAGAAGCGCTGAAATGAAATCGGTGATCAAATCATGCATATAAAAAAGGTGTGGTTGTATGATTACAGTTCAGGAGTCAATGGTTAATATTGAGCTGAGCGGTGAATTAGGAAAGCGATTTGGTAAAAAACATAAGCGCCTAGTAGCCACTACAAATGAAGCTATTCAGGCGCTTTGCTGTACGATCAGTGGCTTTGAAATGTTCATGAATAAAGCGAAAGAACGAGGATTGACTTTTGCGATATTCAAGAACGGGAAAAATATAGGGCTAAATGATTTTTCTTATCCTGTTAATGATGAAACTATAAAAATAGTCCCTGTTGTTATTGGTAGTAAAAAAGCAGGGGTATTGCAGACTATCCTTGGCGCAGTAATCATAGCTGCTGCCGTTATGCTTGGACCTGCCGGCGCCGGTGCTTTAGCCGCAGGCACTGCGTGGAATGTCGGGTTGGCTGGCGGCGCCATGATGCTCGGCGGCGTCGTTCAGATGCTCTCCCCACAGCCAGCTGGCCTGGCACGAAAAGAATCCGCTGACAATAAAGCGTCCTACGCCTTTGGGGGCGTGACGAACACTGCCTCTCAGGGATACCCGGTCCCTTTGCTTTATGGCAAACGGCGAATTGGCGGCGCCATTATATCTGCCGGTATTTACGTAGAAGACCAGCAATAAGTTTTATTCAGTAAACCATCCAATTCAGGCCACCTTGCGGTGGCTTTTTTTATGGGCGTAATATGGCAAATAACATAATTAAAGGGCGCAAGGGTGGCGGCTCAAAGCAGCGTACACCGACGGAACAGCCGGATGATTTACAGTCCGTTGCAAAAGCCAAAATTCTGCTCGCATTAGGTGAGGGTGAATTTGCAGGTGGTTTAACCGGGAAAGATATTTATCTTGATGGCACCCCGCTTGAAAATGCTGATGGTTCGCAAAACTTCAGTGGCGTGTCCTGGGAATTTCGCCCCGGCACGCAGGCTCAGACTTATATTCAGGGTATTCCCGGTACTGAAAATGAAATCAGTGTAGGAACGGAAGTTTCCAGCAAGACAGCCTGGACCCATACCTTTACTAATACCCAGCTTTCTGCCGTTCGTGTCCGCCTGAAATGGCCGTCCCTGATGAAACAGGAAGATGACGGCGACGTGGTGGGCAATACCGTCAAGTATGCGATTGACCTGCAGACCGACGGCGGCGCCTGGCAGACGGTGCTGGAAACCGCTGTCACGGGTAAAACCACCTCCGGTTATGAGCGGAGCCATCGTATTGATCTGCCCCAGGCCGGCAGTACCTGGACGCTACGCCTGCGTAAAATCTCTCCGGATGCAAACAGTGTCAAAGTTGGCGACGTGATGACGCTGCAGAGCTATACCGAAGTGATTGACGCGAAGCTGCGTTATCCCAACACCGCGCTGCTTTATATCGAGTTCGACTCCAGCCAGTTTAATGGCTCCATTCCGCAAATTTCCTGTGAGCCGCGTGGGCGCGTGATTCGTGTGCCGGATAACTACAATCCGGAAACCCGCGAATATACCGGCGTCTGGACCGGCGGGTTTAAATGGGCCTGGACGGATAACCCGGCCTGGATCTATTACGACATTGTTACAGCTGACCGTTTTGGTCTCGGTAATCGTCTGAGCAGCGCCAATATTTCGAAATGGACGCTGTACCAGATTGCACAGTACTGCGATCAGCTGGTTCCTGACGGGCGCGGTGGTGACGGCATGGAGCCGCGCTATACCTGTAACGTCTACGTCCAGGAACGCAACGATGCTTACACCGTACTGCGAGACTTTGCCGCCATTTTCCGGGGCATGACTTGCTGGAACGGTGAGCAGATTGTTGTGCAGGCTGATATGCCGCGTGATGTCGATTTTACCTATACGCGCGCCAATATTGTCGGCAAACCCCGTTATTCGAGCAGCAGCAGCCAGGTTCGGTACACCAACGCCCTGGTTTCCTGGTCTGATCCGGATAATGCTTATGCTGATGCAATGGAGCCGGCGTTTATCCCGGAACTGGTTTCCCGCTACAGTTTTAACCAGCTCGAAATGACCGCGATTGGCTGTACGCGCCAGAGCGAAGCCCACCGTAAGGGGCTGTGGGGCATACTGACCAACAACAAAGACCGGGTCGTTGAGTTTGATGTGGGGCTGGACGGTCGCATTCCTCAACCCGGTTATATCATTGCCCTGGCGGATGAGTTGCTGGCCGGACGGGTCAACGGCGGGCGGATCAGCGCGGTGAATGGCCGGGTGATTACGCTGGATCGTGATGTGGATGCCAAACCTGGCGACCGCCTCCAGCTAAACCTGCCATCCGGGATCTCACAGAGCCGGACCATCCAGGCCGTTAACGGACGCCGGCAGATTACGGTCACAACGGCGTACAGTGAGACGCCAGAACGGGAATGCGTCTGGGCCGTAGAATCTAATGACCTCTTTCTGCAGCAGTACCGGGTCACAGGGGTAAAAGAGAACGGCGATGCCACCCTCACGATCACCGGCGTGTCACATGACCCGGATAAATTCGCCCGCATCGATACCGGCGCGATTATCGATCAGCGCCCGGTTAGCGTATTGCCGGCGGGCAACCAGTCACCTCCTGACGATATTGTCATCACATCCCGCTCGGTCGTGAATCAGGGGATCAGCGTCGAAACGATGCAGGTTAACTGGTCAGCGGTCAGCGGCGCTATTGCCTACGAGGCGCAGTGGCGCCGTAACGACGGGAACTGGATTAATGTTCCGCGCAGCTCGACCACCTCGTTTGAGGTCAGCGGCATTTATGCCGGTCGTTACCTGGTTCGCGTCCGTGCGATCAATGCGGCGGAGATCTCGAGCGGCTGGGCGTATTCCGAAGAGAAA
>OGTI01000106.1_pt1 | contig 37100 bp, 22 predicted proteins | sample 1574601 | NCBI WGS metagenome assembly OGTI01 (sample SAMN03295810, study PRJEB24534) | human gut metagenome | isolation source: fecal sample 5 from infant 1 | host: Homo sapiens | place: USA: Pittsburgh, PA | collected 2014-07
GGTGGTTTTATGATTCGCGACTACGTCGCGAACCAGTCTAAAGACAATAATATGACATGCACCTCGAAAGAGGTGCATGTTTTTATATGTACTAATAAAATTTAAAAAATTAATGAAGTTGTAAAAAAGTACTTGTCACTAATTTGTATCAATGATATAATAATTTTCGTTGCAGAGCGATACTTAACAGAGTAAAAACTCAGCAAGAGTAGTGGTTGACATCAACTACCAGGTTTGCTATAATTAGCAAGTAATTAATGACGGGGCATAGCGCAGTTTGGTAGCGCACCTGGCTTGGGACCAGGGGGTCGCAGGTTCGAATCCTGCTGCTCCGACCATTTTTTTATTTGCGGGTGTAGCTCAATGGTAGAGCCCCAGCCTTCCAAGCTGGTCGCGAGGGTTCGATTCCCTTCACCCGCTCCATTTTTTTTTGCCTTTTTTAGGGTAAACTGCAATAGAGCACAGTTGACGATACATAGTACATAATTTATACTATAATAGATAATTACATATATAGGTAATCCACATGGTTCAGTAGCTCAGTTGGATAGAGCAACGGCCTTCTAAGCCGTGGGTCGGGGGTTCGAATCCCTCCTGGATCACCAAAGAAATAAGCGGATAGCTCGTAATGAGCTATCCGCTTTTTTGTATATAATGCCTTTAAAAGACAGTAAAATTTATATGTGTTATAATGATGAAAATGAAAAATAGATGAATTGTGTTGGTTGCGTTTTGGTAGAGGAAACTTATTGTGAATGATATAAAGAAAATATTTAAAGCTATAAAGTTAAATAAATATAGACCAAGCTCAAGCTCTTATTTTGATCCTGTACGCAAATATTTTGTACCTAAAACACCTGAAGAAGAGGTACGACAAAAAACTATTGAGTTCTTGGAAACACAATTGGGAGTACCTCTTAATAGAATGCGTGTAGAAGAGGCTATGGCACATACAAAAAGAGGGGCACGAGGCCGAGCTGATATCGTTGTTTATCGTGATGACGAAAAAAATAACCCTTTAATGGTAATAGAATGTAAAGCTCCTGAAGTAGATATATCATGTGATGAAGTGCGTGAGCAGGCCGAAAGGTATAGAAATATTCTTAAAGCAGACTACATTATGTTGGTTAATGGATATAAACTCATCATATATAAATATCAGGATGGGAAAAACTTTGAGCTTGTAAATATTTCTTCATATAAAGAACTTTTAGAATCAAAAGTTTCTTTTGTTGAAAATGTTCTTCTTGAACCTTATACCTATAAAGAAATCATGTCTTATGAGTTACAACATAAGTTTACTAAAATATATGTCGGATGTGAGACACCAAAACCGATAAAAGTGTTTGCCCTTAATTTCTTGAACCTAATTTTACTTAAAACTATAAATAAAAAGTCTGTTTTAGAGTCAATAGGCGTTTATGAGGATAGAGGAACTGGTCGAACTAGATTTGGTAACAGTGCTGGGTATAATTATCAGATTAAGACTCGTTTGTTTATTGCTAAGGATAGGAAGAATAAAGATCAAATTTTGGGACTTAGTCTTTTTGGTAAATATAATACACAATTGAACGTATCTATTATGAATAGGGAAAGACGTCATCATTCATTGCAGTTAGATATGGATAAGTTTTGTAAGTATGAATATAGTACAAATAAGATTGTTATTACACATAGTGGAACATTATCTACAGGTAGAGGTGGTTCTATAAGTAAATTTACTGTTATTGATTATATAAGAAATAATGCCCCTGATTTAATTCGTAATGAAGAGGTTTACTTAGGTGTTATAGATAATTCACGATTATTAGAATGGAATCAGCCTGATGTGCAGAATTTTATAAACAACTTATTCCGTTACGCTGTTCTTAGAGATGAAGTTCGTAAAAAATATAAACGTAAACGTTCTAGAACAAAAAAATAAAATCATTATTTTAACTAAAGGCCATTCATCGAATGGTCTTTTTGAATTACAAATTTGTAGTCATTCTGTAATAATTAAGGATTATCTAATATTATAGTATTATCTCTTAACCACTGTGCTAGTTCTACATTTGTCATATTTCCTGCGGCCACATTGATAATTAGGTTTTCAACTTCTTGTTGTGAGGCGGCAATATCAAAACCATTGATAATAAGATACACATACATGATATGTAGTGCGGTTCGCTTATTGCCATCTGTAAAAGGATGGTTATTGGCGATACCATAGCATAATTGTGCTGCTTTGTCGTAGAGAAATGGATATAAGTCGCTTCCCATAAATGTTTGAAATGGGGTATTTACAGCTGACGCTAAAAGATTCTTATCTCGCACTCCTGAAGAGAGGACAAATGCATCTTCTAATTCTCTGTGCAGTTCGTAGATATCTTCTACAGTGAGTTGAATATTAGGTGTACTCATTTATTCTCCAATGCTTTATATAGATCATAATTACGCTTTAATACTTGTTGCGAGATATCTTTTATCTGCTTTTTTAACTCTTTATTAGTATCACTAGTTATGATAGAGGGTTTGTGGTTTGTTTTACAATCGGTAATATTCTGATCTTTTGATATCATAAATTAAATTCCTTTACTGTATTTTTGACTTTTATATTTACTATATATTTGACTTTTATATCTATTATATAGGGAATAAATCAATATAAACAATCTAATTTATAGTAAATATTTTAAAAGTTCAAATTTAATTATCTCTCATAAACCCAGTATTTATCTATATTCTTGCTATATAAATTTAATTAGTCAAAATAAAAGTCAAAAAAAGTCAAAAATTTTATCTTTAACCTATTGACTTTTTGACTTAATCAGATTATTATAATGTCATAAGGTTGAAGAAACCTAGAAATAAAGCAAGAAATTAAACAGACTTAAAAAGTCAAATCGATATACTTGTAGTAAAAAAAGTGAGGTAATTTATATGAACAACAACTTCAATAACTTTGGTAGCGACTTCGGTAGCATGAATGATTTGTTTAATCAATTGATGGGTAACATGGGTGGTTATTCCACAGAAAACCGTCGTTATAAAATTAATGGTCGTGAAGTGACTCCAGAAGAGTTTGCTTTCTATCGTCAAACTGGTCGTTTGCCTTCTAACGAAGAAATGCAAGCTGCTCAAGCTGCACAACAAGGCAAAATGAAACAAGATGGTATCCTTGCTCGTTTGGGTACAAACTTAACTCAACAAGCTCGTGATGGTAAACTCGATCCAGTAATTGGTCGTAATAAAGAAATCCAAGAAACAGCAGAAATCCTTTCACGTCGTACTAAAAACAATCCTGTACTCGTAGGTGATGCTGGTGTTGGTAAAACAGCTGTCGTAGAAGGCTTAGCGCAAGCAATCGTTAATGGCGATGTTCCTGCAGCTATTAAAAATAAAGAAATCATTTCCATCGATATTTCCGGTTTGGAAGCTGGTACTCAATACCGTGGTTCCTTCGAAGAAAATATCCAAAACCTTATCAAAGAAGTTAAGGCCGCTGGTAACATTATCTTGTTCTTCGATGAAATCCATCAAATCTTGGGCGCTGGTTCTACAGGTGATGGTCAAGGCTCTAAAGGCTTAGCAGATATCTTGAAACCAGCTTTGTCCCGTGGTGAAATGACTGTTATCGGTGCTACAACACAAGATGAATATCGTAATACAATCATGAAAAACGCAGCTCTTGCTCGTCGTTTTAATGAAGTTAAGGTAAATGCACCATCTGCAGAAGATACTTTCAAAATTTTACAAGGTATTCGTCCATTGTACGAAGCGCATCATAACATTGAATTGCCAGATGCAGTGTTGAAAGCAGCTGTAGATTATTCTGTACAATATATCCCTCAACGTAGCTTGCCAGATAAAGCAATCGACTTGATTGATGTAACAGCAGCTCACTTGGCTTCCCAACATCCTGTAACTGATATTAAAACATTAGAAGCAGATATTGCAGAAGCTAAAACAAAACAAGAAGAGTTTGCTCAAAAAGAAGATTACGAATCCGCTATTAACGAAAAAATGCGTATTCAAAAATTACAAGAAGAAATCGACAAACACACTGACAATCAAAAAGTTGTGGCTCAAGTTAATGACGTAGCAGAAGCCGTTGAAAGAATGACAGGTATCCCTGTATCTCAAATGGGCGCATCCGATATCGAACGCTTGAAAGACATGAAATCTCGTTTACAAGCTCATGTCATCGGTCAAGATAAAGCAGTAGAAGCTGTATCTAAAGCTATTCGTCGTAACCGTGCAGGCTTTGACGAAGGTAACCGTCCAATCGGTAGCTTCTTATTCGTAGGTCCTACTGGTGTTGGTAAAACAGAATTGGCTAAACAATTAGCTCTTGATATGTTTGGGAACAAAGATGCTATTATTCGCTTGGATATGTCCGAATACAGTGACCGTACCGCAGTTTCTAAATTGATTGGTGCTACAGCTGGTTATGTTGGTTACGAAGATAACTCCAACACATTGACTGAACGTGTTCGTCGTAATCCTTACTCCATTGTATTGTTTGACGAAATCGAAAAAGCAGACCCTCAAGTTATTACATTGCTTCTTCAAGTATTGGATGATGGTCGCTTAACAGATGGCCAAGGTAATACAGTAAACTTCAAAAATACTGTTATCATTGCTACATCTAATGCAGGCTTTGGCTATGGTCAAGATAATGATGATGAAAACAAAGTAGATGTAATGGATCGTATTGCTCCATTCTTCCGTCCAGAATTCTTGAACCGTTTCAATGCAGTAATTGAGTTCAACCAATTAAGCAAAGACGACTTGAAGAAAATCGTAGACTTGATGCTTGATCAAGTTAACAAAACTTTGGCTAAAAAAGACATCACTCTTGATGTAACTGATGCAGCTAAAGAATTATTGATGGAACAAGGTTATGATAAAACTATGGGCGCTCGTCCACTACGTCGTGTTATCGAATCTGAAATCCGCGATAATGTAACTGACTTCTACTTGGATCACATCGATGCAAAACACTTGCTTGCTGATGTTGTAGATGGTCACATTGTAATTAGCGACAAAGATGCTGCTAATACATCTGATGATAAATCTGCAAATGATAAATCTGCAGACGACAGCAAACAAGCTGATGATGCTGCATCCAAGGATAATAAATAATCGATAGGCTATCGACACTAACTAATGAATCCCTTACAACTCTCTCCATATACAAACTAATGATAGACCTATTGATACTGAAAGCACCCCACATAATGTGGGGTGTTTTTTTGTGTCTTAATATGCATTTTAATATGTGTATTAATAAAGAAATTTTGTATACATGACAAAAATCATTGCTAATATATCGACTTATTTAGTATAATCATACCTATAAATTCAATATTCTATAGAATTTAAAAAAGAGATGAAGAAAGGGAGGAGATTATTGATGTCACATTATGTAGATCTAAATAGCGATTTAGGTGAAAGTTTTGGCAACTACACATTAGGCATGGATGGTGAAGTGTTAAATCACGTCACAAGTGCCAATGTTGCTTGTGGATGGCATGCTGGAGATCCTCTCATTATGGATGCTACAGTTCGCATGTGCAAGGAAAAGGGCGTAGCCATAGGGGCTCATCCTGGTTATCCTGATCTAATGGGCTTTGGTCGTCGAGCAATGGCAGTCAATACTGCAGAGGCTAAAGCATATATGATATATCAAGTTGGTGCACTACAAGCCTTCTGTGATAGCTATGGTGTTACATTACAACATATGAAATTACACGGTGCTTTTTATAATACCGCATGTGTAACTCCTGCATTGGCAGATGCTGTATTAGATGGCTTACAAGCGGTAAACCCTAATATTGCAGCTATGGTGTTGAGCGGTAGCTATATTGCAAAAGAAGCACAGCGTCGAGGCATTCCTGTAATTCAGGAGGTATTTGCTGACCGTGGTTATACTGATGAAGGTACGTTGGTGCCTCGTACAGAACCTGGGGCTTTCATTAAAGACCCTCAAGAGGCTCTTGAACGAGTTCTTATGATGGTTACAGAAGGTAAGGTTGTCACTAATACAGGTAATACTATTGATATTGTAGCTGATTCCGTATGCGTACACGGCGATAACCCAGAAGCGATAGCTTTCACAAATTACATCCGTGAAGGCCTTACAAAAGCGGGCGTTACAGTGGCTAATTTTCAAAACCGTAAATAGTAAAACGGCCATTATAAAATAAGCAATACATAGCAAATACGTAATAAATAGTGAATACGTAATAAATAATAAATATGTAGTAAATATGTAGTAAATATGTAGTAGATAGTAAGTACATAATAGATAGTTAATAAATTATTGTGTGGAGGTTTTTATGAAACCAATTTCAGGTAAAGCAAGTTTATCTGTCCTCTTGGGGGCAGCTTTCTTGATGGCCACGTCCTCTATTGGGCCGGGCTTTATGTTACAAACGGCGGCATTTACAAATGATTTAAAAGCAGATTTTGCGTTTGCCATCATTGTGTCTGTTATTTTTTCAATTATTGCACAGCTTAATGTGTGGACAATCATTGGCATATCTAAAATGCGTGGTCAAGATATTGCGAATAAAGTATTGCCAGGACTTGGCTATTTCGTAGCATTCTTGATTTCTCTTGGGGGCCTTGCGTTCAATATCGGCAACATTGGGGGCGCGTCTATGGGCCTAAATATTGTATTTGGTATTGATACAACGACTGCGGCGGCTATCAGTGGTATCCTGGGTATTCTATTGTTTGCCTCTCCAAAAATGGGTGGTGTACTAGATAACACAGCTAAAATTCTTGGTACTGTTATGCTAGTATTGATTGGCTATGTAGCATTCTCTACAAATCCGCCAGTGGCTGAAGCAGCTACTCATGCGGTGGCTCCAACGCATTATCCATGGCTTGCAACTATTACCCTTATAGGTGGTACCGTAGGTGGTTACATTACATTCTCTGGCGGTCACCGCCTCATTGATGCAGGTATTACTGGTCAAGAACATTTGAAAGATGTACGTCGTGCAGCCTTCATGGGTATGTCTGTAGATGCAGTGGTTCGTATCTTGTTATTCTTGGCCGTTCTGGGTGTTGTGTCTATGGGCTATGTACTAGACCCTAAAGATCCAGCTGGTTCTGCATTCCTTCTTGGGGCTGGTGAAATCGGTCATAAATTATTCGGCATCGTGTTCTTCTGTGCAGCCTTAACATCTGTAGTAGGTGCAGCATACACATCCGTGTCCTTCTTAAAAACATTGTTCAAAGTGGTAGAACGCAATGAAAAATTGACTATTATGACATTTATCTTCGTTTCTACATGTATTTTGATCTTCATTGGTAAACCAGCATCCTTGTTGATTTTGGCTGGCTCCGTAAACGGCTTAATCTTGCCGATTACATTGGCAGTAATGCTCTTTGCTACTCATAAATCTGCAATCGTAGGAGACTACAAACATAATAAACTGCTATACTATACAGGGTGGATTGTAGTACTTGTAACAGCTTACATCGGCGTTACATCCTTACAAGGCATTGCTAAATTACTTGGTTAATTTGATAGTTGTGAAAGTACCATTATTTTCGTTTGAAGGTAATGGTTCTTTCTGGTTTTAGGAAGGAGATACCTATGAAACCTATAATTTCACCTGTAGGGGATTGCGCTATCTCTATTGATTTTGGTCAAGTCATCGATCCAAAGATTAATCGACATATTCGTCAAACGATAGAGCGAATTCAAGAGCTGAATCTAGAGGGTATTATTGAATTAGTACCTACCTATTGTGCATTGCTTTTGCAATATGATGCTATGCTATACTCTTATGCAGAATTGTGTAACATCATTGAGCCTACATTGGAGCAGACTGTAACAGATAATGCTAATGAACTTGTTACCGTCGTGGAAATTCCTACCGTGTACGGTGGTGAGTTTGGTCCAGACCTTGGTTTTGTAGCCTCTCATAATAATCTAACTGAAGATGAGGTCGTAGCAATTCATAGTGGTACAGATTACTTGGTATATATGCTTGGCTTCATTCCTGGTTTTACCTATTTGGGCGGCATGGATCCACGTATTGCAACACCTCGTTTGTCCTCACCAAGAACATTGATACCTGCAGGCTCTGTAGGTATTGCAGGGGAACAAACTGGCACATATCCATCTGACTCTCCAGGAGGATGGCAAATCATTGGCCGTACACCGGTAACCATGTATGATATGTCTAAGGAACAAGCGGCGCTATTGAGTGTTGGCGACTATGTGCGCTATGTGCCCATAGATGAAGCGGAATATAATCGCATTAAAGCATTGGGGGCGGACTATGCGTCATCCATGTATGAAGTAGAGGTAGGTGAGTTGCGTGGCTATTAATGAGTTTAATAAATTATCTATCTACGTAAATGCACCTGGCATGTACACTACCATTCAAGATAAAGGTCGCGTTGGGTTCCAACAATATGGTATGCCTGTAGCAGGTCCTATGGATAGTGAAAGTTATCTCTTGGGGCAAGCGCTGGTAGGTAATGTAGAACCGGCAGGTGCCTTAGAGTGCACATTGTTGCCGCCTACACTCACCGTGAAAGGCACATGTATCGTTGCTTTCACAGGAGCCGACATGGAACCAACCATCAATAATGTACGAGTACCGAGATATATTCCCTTTGTATGTCACGACGGCGATGTCATTTCCGGTAGTTTTAGCCAATGTGGCGTGCGCATGTACATTTCTTTCTCTGGAGGTATCGACGTGCCAAGCATCAACGGCAGTGTATCGACCCATACAAAGGCGAAAATTGGGGGCCTTGAGGGGCGACCATTACAAAAGGGCGATGAACTTGGCATCAAAGCGTTTATCAGAGATGAAGTGCATGTCTGCGATTACCGTGGTGAAGGGCATACTCTATTCAATACCGCCTTATATAACCGTGGGGGCCGTGAATGTCATGAACCATTACGCGTTGTATTAGGTGATCAGGCAAAACATTTCACCGAGAAGGGAATCAAGACCTTTAGTGATAATATCTATACACTGACTGTAGAATGTGACCGTATGGGTTTCCGCTTAGATGGTCCTGAAATTGAACACGTAGACAGTGCAGATATTATTTCTGATGGTGCCGTGTTTGGCTCTATCCAAGTGCCATCGAATGGACATCCCATTGTCCTCATGGCGGATCGCCAAACAACAGGGGGCTATACAAAAATAGGCACTATCATTACTGCAGACCTACCTCGGCTTAGTCAATTGCCGGTAGGGGATGGGATTAACTTTAATATCGTGTCTATTGATGAAGCGCAAGACATATACCGAGCGTATATAGAACGATTACAGAAACGTATCAAACTAGCACATGAACAAAGTGCTTATATATTTAAATTAAATAATGTCATATAAAAAATAACGTCTAAAGAGATTATTCTTTAGACGTTATTTTTGTTTTTGGCTGCTAATTTATCTCAATTTGACTGAAATTCTAATTTATAAAAATTTAATGAAATATAGTGCTGTAAAATAGGTGGGGTTATTAGAATGTAGCTATATAAGGCGTTTTGACAATTATTTTTATAATTTATCAATTATATTTATATGAGAAAAGTTAAAATGTGAGTTTAAATTCATCTTCTCTTCTAAATTATGGTATAAAATCACCCCAATTATTAGGTTTTGTTTTATAATGGGGTTAAAGAACTCCCATTATTGCTGTATTTGCAATGGGTATTCCAAAAATGAAATATTAGTGAAAAGGGGTTGCAAGCATATCGAAAAATTTGGTATACTAACTATATCGAAAAACTTGAAATTGAGATTATTTGTTATATAGAAGTTTGAGAGCTTTATAGTAGTTTAAAGGAGAAATGAATGAACAAGATTTTTAAAGTGGTTTGGAACAAATCCAAAAATTGCTACGTAGTAGTATCTGAATTCGCTAAAAACAATAGCGGTAAAAAGAAAATTGTTGTGGCTGGTATCTTTGCAGCATTAGCTATGACTAATGCTAATGTAGCATTGGCTGTAAATGATGTACCTAGTGGTAGCAATGCGACTGCAGTTGCTTTTGGTAACGGTGCGAGTGTTACAGGTTTAAATGCAGTTGGTATAGGTACAGGTGCAACGGCTGAAAAAAACAATGTTGTTGTAATCGGTACCAAAGCAAATGCTGATAGTAATGATAGTATTGCTATTGGTAACGGAGCATATTCTACTAGTAGTGGTGCCGCATTAAGTACGGCCAGTGTTGCTGTTGGTTTGAAAGCATCTGCTGTGGGTAATACTACGATTGCGATTGGTACAAATGCAAAAGTAAAAAATAGTAAACAAGGGATTGCCATTGGTGGTGGTGCTGCTGATAATGACGGTGCTATTGTAGAGGGAGATCAAAGTATAGCTATTGGTGGTAACACGTATGCTAAGGGCGATGCATCTATCGTTATTGGTGGCGATGATACAGATACTGCAAATGGTCGAACTGTAACTTATACAGATATTAGAAATGGTAACCTTGTTACGGGATCATTAAAAGATGCAGTTCAGAAATTGACTGGACATGACTTGGCTAACCCTAGATGGCCAACAGCTACATCTGGTCATGCGAGTATTACTGTTGGTATGAAGGCTCTATCCGGTAATGCAAGTGTTGCTATTGGTACAGCGGCTAATGCTAAGGATCGAGTTGCTGGTAGTACGTCTACTGAGGATGTTACAAATGCTGTTGCTATCGGTACTGGTGCGAAAGCAAACCGAGATAATTCTATTGCATTAGGTGGTGGTTCTAATACTGATTTAGCTGGTACAAAACAAACTAGCTATACATTGCCAAGTGGTGTAGTTGCTTCTTGGGAAGGTGGCAAGGATACTTTGCCAGGTGATATTGTATCCTTCGGTTCAAAAGGTTATGAACGTCAGTTAAAAAACGTAGCTCCTGGTGAAGTAAGCGCTACTTCTACAGACGCAATCAACGGTTCTCAGTTAGCTGCTATCGCTGATCAACTTTCCCATAAATATGTATCTATTAAATCTACTGATACACCTAATAAAGATAATACTGGCGCAACAGCAAATAACTCCATTGCTATTGGTCCAAATGCATCTACAACTACAGCTGCAGAAAAATCTGTAGTTATCGGTGATGGTGCTAGTGCTACGACAGCTAATGGCGTGGCTATTGGTTCTAAATCTATTGCTAGTACTGCAGCAGGTGTAGCAGGCTATAATGCTAATACTGGTCGTACTGATACATATGCTAACTTAACTGGTGCAACTTTAACATCTACATTAGGCGGTGTGGCAGTAGGTACAACAGATCAAACTCGCCAAATCAACTATGTTGCTGCTGGTACAGCTGATACAGATGCTGTTAACGTAGCACAATTGAAGAGCGTTAACCTTGCTTTCACAGGCGACACTGGTAGTGGCGATGTGAATTTAGCAAATAGCAAATTAGCTGTAAATGGCGATAACACATACATTGAAACTACAGCTAATGGTAAGAAAATTACAATTGCTGGTAAAAAGCAAGATATTACTGTAACAAATGGTACAGCTACAGGTACAGCTGGCATGGCTGACGCTAGGAATGTAGCAGAAGCAATTAATAATGCTATCGATCAAAACAAATATACTTGGGATCTTTCTGCTAATGGTGAAGCAACACCAGTAACAGTTGAAAAAGGTAATAAAGTAGATTTCGTTGGCGACGATAATATTAAAGTTGCTAGAAATGATAAAAATATCTCTGTGTCCTTGAAGAAAGATCTTACTGGCTTGAACAGTGCATCTTTCAACAATGCTGCAGGTAACCCAACTGTAAAAATTGATGGCGACAAAGGTATCAATGCAGGCGACATGAAAGTTACTAACGTAGCTGATGGTGTAGATGATAAAGATGCTGTTAATGTATCTCAATTGAAGAAAACAGACGATAAAGCAGAAGCTAATAAAACAGCAATCGATAAAAATACAACAGCGCTTGCTAATAAAATTTCCTTAGAAGGTAATACTGGTTCTACAACAGAGAAATCTTTAAATGATGGAGCTGTAAGCTTCAAAATTAAAGGTGAAGATGGTATTGCTACAACAGCTGCTGGTAATGATGTAACTGTTAAACTTGATACAGCTACTAAAAATAAAATCGATAACGCTGCTGACAAAGATTTGAGCAATTTGAATCCAGCCGGTGAGCAAAAGGTTAAAGATCTAGCAGCTTGGAAAGTGGTTGCTAACAGTGGTACTGCTGAAGATGTTAAAGGTGGCGACACTGTTAAGTTCATCGATGGTGATAACATTGAAATTACGCAAGCTGGTAAAAACTTTACAATTGCCACAAAGAAAGATGTTACATTTGATAACATAACAGCTACGCAAGCAATTACAGCTCCAACTGTGAACGCTACAACAGGCGTAGTAACACCTCAAGTAACAGGCTTAACTAATAGAGACTGGACTCCAGGTCAAACAACACCTGTACCTGGTCGTGCGGCTACAGAAGATCAATTGAAACAAGTTGATAATCAAGTAGCTACTAATAAACAAAATATTGCTGATAATAAAACAGCAATCGATAAAAATACAACAGCAATCGCTCGTAAAATCTCCTTAGGTGGTAACACTGGTACTACGACTGAAAAATCTTTAAGCACAGCTGATGTGAAATTTAATGTGAAAGGCGATAATGGTCTTACTACTGTTGCTTCTGGTGACGATGTAACAGTTAAACTTGATGATACTACTAAAGCAAAAATTGATAACGCTGCTGACCAAGATTTGAGCAACTTGACTCCAGATGGTAAAAAGCAAGTTAAAGATTTAGCGGCTTGGAATGTAGTGGCTAATAATGGTACTGCAGAAAAAGTATTAGGTGGCGACACTGTTAAGTACATTAATGGTGATAACATTGTTATTACACAATCTGGTAAAGACTTCACATTTGCTACTAAGCCAGATGTAACATTCAATACGGTAACGGCTAACGACACTATTACAGCTCCAAAAGTTAAAGCTACAACTGGTGTGGAAACGCCTCAAGTAACTGGTTTAACTAATAAAACTTGGGATCCAAATAACATTACATCTGGTCGTGCAGCATCTGAAGACCAATTGAAAGCTGTAGATGATCAAGTTAAAGCCAATAAAGATAATATCACTCAAAATGCTGGTGATATTGCAACAAACAAAACAAATATTGCTAAAAATGCTGGTGATATTGCTGATAACAAAACTGCTATCAATAAAAATGCTGGCGATATAGCAAACAATGCAAGAGAAATTGCTGCAAACAAAGATAAAATCGACCAAAATACAACAGCTATTGCTCGTAAAATCTCCTTAGGCAGTGATGATGGTAATACAGATGAAAAATCTTTGAGCACAGGTGATGTTAAGTTCAATATTAAAGGTGAAAATGGCATTACTACTGCAGCTAATGGCGTAGATGTAACTGTTAAATTGGACGATACTACAAAAGACAAAATCGATAATGCAGCAAATAAAGACTTGAGCAACTTGACTCCAGCTGGCGAACAACAAGTTAAAGATTTAGCAGCTTGGAATGTAGTAGCTAACAATGGTACTGCTGAAAAGGTTCAAGGTGGCGATACAGTTAAATTCATCGATGGTGATAATGTTACCATTACACAAAATGGTAAAGAGTTCACTGTTGCCACAAAGAAAGATGTAACATTTGATAATGTAACAGCAAACCAAAAAATTACAGCTCCAGAAGTGAGTGGTTTAACTAATACTACTTGGGTACCAGGTCAAACAGCACCTGTAAGTGGTCGTGCGGCTACTGAAGATCAATTGAAAGCAGTTGATGATCAAGTAGCAGCAAATAAAGCTAACATCACTAAAAATGCTGGCGATATTAAAACAAATAAAGATAATATTGACAAAAATACAACAGCAATCGCTCGTAAAATTTCCTTAGGTGGTGACACTGGTTCTACTGATGAGAAATCCTTGAGCACAGGCGATGTGAAATTCAATATTAAAGGTCAAAATGGTATCGTTACTGAAGCTAATGGTGATGATGTAACTGTTAAGTTAGATGATGATACTGCAAACAAAATCAACAATGCAGCAAATACTGATTTGAGCAACTTAACAGATGCTGGTAAACAACAAGTTAAAGATTTATCCGCATGGAATGTAGTGGCTAACAATGGTACTGCTGAAAAAGTTGAAGGTGGTAACACAGTTAAGTTCATCGATGGTGATAACATCTCCATTACTCAAAATGGTAAAGACTTCACAATTGCAACTAAGAAAGATGTTACTTTCGATACTGTAACTGCAAATGATACAATTACAGCTCCAAAAGTAAAAGCAACTGATGGTGTAGAAACACCAGAAGTGACTGGTTTAACAAATAAAACTTGGGTTCCAGGTCAAACACAACCTGTATCTGGTCGTGCAGCAACTGAAGATCAATTGAAAGCCGTTGATGACCAAGTAGAAGCAAACAAAGCTAACATCACTAAAAATGCTGGTGATATTGCAGCAAACAAAGCTCAAATCGATAAAAACACAGAAGCTATCGGTCGTAAGATTTCCTTAGGTGGTAACACGGGTTCTACTGATGAAAAATCCTTGAGCACTGGTGATGTGAAATTCAACATCAAAGGCGAAAACGGTTTAACAACGGTAGCTAATGGTGAAGATGTAACTGTTAAAATCGATGATGCAACAAAAGCAAAAATCGATAATGCAGCAAATCAAGACTTGAGCAACTTAACACCTGCTGGTAAACAACAAGTTAAAGATCTATCTGCATGGAATGTAACTGCAGCTGGCGGTACTGTTGAAAAAGTACAAGGCGGCGATACTGTTAAATTCCAAGCCGGTGATAATCTTGAGGTTAAACAAGACGGTACTACTTTCACATATAGCCTAGCTAAAGACGTGAAAGGTCTTAACAGTGTAACTGTAGGTGATGAAAATGGTCCATCCACTAAGATTACTCCTGCTGGTACAACTGTAAAAGATGCAGCTGGTAACTCTACAACAGTTAACGGTGCAGGTATGACTATCACTCCTGCAAATGCAGCAGCTAGCCCTGTATCTCTTACTGTAAACGGCTTAAATAATGGTGGTAACCAAATTCATGGTGTAGCACCTGGTACAGCCGATACAGATGCAGTAAACGTTAGCCAATTGAAAGCAGCTAAAGCTGGTTTACAACAAGCTATTAACGATGTAGGCGTTGAAACACAACGTGTTGGTGCTCATGCGGCAGCTATGGCAGCGTTGAAACCAATCCAATACGATCCATTGGAACCAACACAAATCATGGCTGGTATTGGTAACTACCGTGGTGAAACAGCGGGTGCAATCGGTCTTGCCCATTACAAAACTGAAGATACAATGTTTAATATTGGTGTTACACTTGGTTCTAGCCATAACATGATTAATGCTGGTGTAACTCATAAATTTGGTGGTAGCCGTGATAGAAAAGATGCGATTCCAGAACGTTATAAAGCTGGTCCTATTAGCTCTATCTACGTAATGCAAGATGAAGTAAGTCACTTACGTAACCAAAATGAAGAGTACAAATCCAAGCTTGAACAACAACAATCTGAAATTGATGCGTTGAAAGCAGCAGTTAACCAATTGTTGGCAAATAAAGCATAATCATATTGTACATATAGTTAGAACTATGTATATCCCGTGAATGGATATGTAAAACTAGAAAGAGCCTTCCTCGAAAGAGGAGGCTCTTTTTAGTATGAAAACAAAAATAGTTTATTAAAGCTATATCTATAAAATAAAATAGTCTGAAAATTCTAATTTAATAATTAATAAAAATATCAATAAAACTGTATATAAGGAATAATTTATGAATATTTTTAGACGATGATTAATTTTGTAATGAAATCTAATATTCTTTTCGTTCTCAATTAGGAGCATAAAAATTCATATAATATGCAATTTATTAAGGTGAATTATAAATGAATTATGATAATACTGCGTGTTTAGGCGTACTCTATGCATAATTGAGATAATAGTAAATATCCAAAAAATACACTTTTAAATTGAGAAAATTAGATGAATTATGGTAGAATTAAAGATAAGTTTTATAAATGAAAGTCTGTGTAGCTTTCATTATTTCCAGACTGAGAGAAGTGTGGAACATATAATTCATATAGTTGAGGGTTAGTAATTTAAAGAAGGAAAATGTATGAATAAGATATTTAAAGTCATTTGGTCTAAGTCAAAACAATGCTACGTTGTAGTATCTGAAATGGCAAAGAACAAAACAGGGAAAAAGAAAATTATAGTAGCAAGTATTTTAGCTGCCTTAGCTATTCAAACTGCAGGCGTAATTGATGTTGCAGCGGCAGCGGGCGATCAACCATCTAGAGCTCTTGCAGATGGTAGAGTAACCAATGGTAAAACTAATGGTCTAGCTATTGGTAATTTTGCTAGTTCTGAAAGCCACCAATCCATTGCAATCGGTTATTATAGTGTAGCAAATGCAGCAGAAATAGATCCTGCACTACCTGCTACAGCGGTGGGGGCTGGTGCTCATGCAACAGGTCAATCTACAGTTGCATTAGGCTTATTAGCTCAAGCTACCTCTGGTAAAGCAACTGCGTTAGGGTCTAAATCTGTTGCGTCTGAAGATGCTGCTGTAGCAGTTGGTGCTGATTCTAAGGCTACAGGTGGTTATGCTAGTGCTTTAGGTGCTGATGCCACTGCATCTAATAATGATGCCACTGCATTCGGCCATGGTACTGTAGCATCTGGTGCATCCTCTACTGCATTGGGCTCTAGAGCAAAAAGTGGAGGAGTTGGTGGTGTTGGTATCGGTATGTTAGCCAATGCAACTAATCAGTATGGTGTTGCTATTGGCGGATATAGTTCTTCAACTGCGGATAACAGTATTGCTATTGGTAGAAACAGTTCTGTCACAGGCGAGAATGGTATAGCCATCGGTACTTTTACCACTTCAAAAGGTGCAAATGGTGTTGCTGTTGGTACTAATGGAACTAAGTCTGATTTAGGCGGTGTCGCAGTTGGTCAAGCTGCTCAGTCGATTGCCTTTAACAGTGTTGCTACTGGTATGAATGTAACTGCTAAAGGTGCTAACTCTGTGGCGTTAGGTGCTAGTGCTACAGCCAATGATGATGGAACTATTGCCATTGGTTCATATGGATCTACGCCAACGAAAGCTACAGGCAATAGAGCTCTTGCAATCGGCTCTGCTACGACAGCTAATGGTTTAGAATCAATTGCCATAGGTAGTCGCGTTAATTCCACATCTCAACATTCTATTGCTATTGGTACTAGAGCTAATGCAAGTGCAGTTAAATCTGTTGCTATTGGTCCTGATTCTAGCGTTACCGTTGATGGTGGTGTTGCCTTAGGGCGTGATTCCGTTGCTGATGTAGCAGGCGGTACTGCTAATAAGGGTTATAATCCTAATACAAACCGTACAGATGTTTATTCTGGTTTGAATGGCAATGTACTTACTAGTACAACAGGTGCCGTTTCTATTGGTAATGGTAGTACTGTAACACGTCAACTTACAGGCCTTGCAGCAGGTACAAGAGATACAGATGCAGTTAACGTAGCCCAATTAAAGAGTGTTAACCTTGCATTCTCTGGTAATGTAAATACTGGCAATGTGAATATTGCAAAGAGCACATTAGGCCTTAAGGGCGATAATACATATATTACAACATCTGCCAACGGTCAGAACCTTACAATTTCTGGTAAAACACAAAATATTGATGTCACAAATGGTCAAGCTTCTGCAAATGCTGCAGGCATGGCTGATTCTAGAAATGTAGCAGATGCTATCAATAAAGCTATTTCTGCCAATGCATATCATTGGAAATTAGCGGCAGACAGGGATTCTAGTGCTCCTGAAGTAATCAATAAATCAGATACTGTAATCTTTGGTGGGGACAATAATATTACAGTAACTCGTAGTGGCAAAAAAATTACTACTTCTTTGAATAAGGCGATTACTGTAGATACTGTGAAAGCAAATAATTCCGTTACGGTTTCTTCTGGTGGCAATCAAATTACTCTAGATGGTACAAATGGTTCTGTAAAAGGTAGAAACTTTACTGGCGATTCATTTAAAGCCGGCGATAATGTATTGAGTAATACAACGCTTCAAATTGGTCCGACTACTGGTAGTAATAATGTGACCATAACTCGTGATGGTTTAACTGCAAAAACTGCTACGAAAACTGTTAAGTTTGGTACCGATGCTATTAGTGCAGGGGGACAGCAAATTACCAACGTTTCTAGCGGTGGTAATATAGGTACTAATGCAGCGAACATTACAGATGTAAAGAATGCTGTAGATGCTGTTACATTAAAACTAGATACAAATTCTAAAACGGGTACTGTTAAGCTTAGTGAAAGTCCACTTAAAGTAATCGGTGCTAATGGTATTAGAACTGATTTAGTTGGTACAAATAATGGTAGTCTTGTTGTTGGTTTAGACAATAATACGGTAAATGCTACGACTAAAGGTATTGGTTTAACAGGTGATACAGGATCTACAGGTCTTAAGTATCTTAAAGACGGTGATGCAACCTTTAAAGTGGCTGGTGATGGCGATTTAGTTACTACTAAGGCTTCTGCTACAGGTGTACAAGTAGCTGTTGATTCTGCTAAAGTAAAAGATTTAGCTGTAGGCGCAGTAACTGTTAGCAAGGCTAATACAACAGATAATCCTATTACAATTACACCAACAGCAGGTACAAATACTAAGGACTATGCAATTGGTATTGATACAACAAAATTAGCTAATCAAACACAATTAACATACAAAGCTAATGGTGCTAATGCAAACAAAGTGTCCTTGGCAAATGGTTTAAACTTTACAGATGGTACTTTTACAAAAGCAACTGTAGGTACAAATGGTACTGTAACTATTTCTACTGCCACAGAAACTATTACTAATGACGCTGATGGTAAAGCTAAAGTAAATAGCCCTACAGATGGTTTAGCGACTGCTAAAAATGTAGCAGATTCTATAAATAAAGCTGTAGATGGCTTGTCTCAAAATCTTACTGTTTCTGATGGTGCTACAGATGGTACTGTAAATCTTAAAAATCAAAAACTTACTATTTCCGGAACGAATGGTGTAACTACAACTGTAAATGGCCAAACTGTTACAGTAGGTCTTGATGCAACTACAAAAACTAAAGTAGATAATGCGTCCACAGCAGTAGCTCGTAACATCTCTCTTGGTGCAGATAGCGGCACAGCATCTAGCCAATCCTTAAAAGATGGTGATGTGGCATTCAATGTGAAAGGTGCGACAGGTGACTTAGTATCTACGAAGATGAATGGTAACACTGTTGAAATTTCCACTAAACGTGCGGCAATTACTAGTGATGCTAATACAGGCGCAGCATCTGTAACAGGCGATGATGGCTTAGCAACATCTAAAAATGTAGCCGATGCTATTAATAAAGCAGCTGATGCAGCTAAAGCTGGTGCGGCATGGAATCTTACAACAAATTCCAGCACAACAGATAAAACATCTGTTCAAGGTGGGGACACAGTAGATCTTATCAATGGCGATAATATTTTAATCACTCAAGATGGCACAGATAAAAAGAAAATTACTGTAGCCACAAAGAAAGATCTTACAGTAGATTCTATTACTGCTGGTAACACAGTAATGAACACATCTGGTTTAACCAATGGTACGACTGCTATTACAGGTACTGGCATTACAACAGATAAAGTAACTGTAGGCGGTATCTCTATTGATAAAACTGACGGTATCAACGGTGGGAACAAGACAATCACTAATGTTGCTAGTGGCGGTACAACTGATACTAATGCAGCAAATATTGGTGATGTAAAGCAAGCTGTTGCTAACTTGTCTCAAAACTTAAATATTACAGATGGTACAAATAACGGTACTATTGATCTTAAAAACCAAAAACTTAATGTAGCTGGTGCTAATGGTGTGACAGCCACTGTAAATGGTCAAACTGTTACAGTTGGTTTAGATGATAATACTGTTAATGCTACTACTAAAGGTATTGGTCTCACTGGTGATACTGGATCTACTGGTAATAAATATCTTAAAGATGGTGATGTATCCTTTGCCGTTGTTGGTGATGGAAATCTTGTAAGTACGTCTGCTACAGCAACGGGTGTAAAAGTAGCTGTTGATGCGGCTAAGGTGAAAGATTTAGCTGTTGATGCTGTTACAGTAAGTAAAGATGCACAAGCCGATAATCCTATTACTGTGACTCCAACAGCAGGTACTAACTCTAAAGATTATGCCATTGGTATCGATACAACGAAACTCGCTGGTAAAACTGATTTAACATATCGTGCAAATAACGATACAGATGCAAATGCTCAAAAGGTATCTTTAGCTAAAGGTCTAAACTTCATTAATGGTGATACTACGGTGGCTACTGTTGCTGCAGATGGCAAAGTATCCTATGACATTAATACAGCTACTAAGACAAAGATTAATGATGCTGCGACTGCTGTAGCTCGTAATATTTCTCTTGGTGCAGATAGCGGCACAGCTTCTAGTCAATCCTTAAAAGACGGTGATGTAGCATTCAATGTGAAAGGTGCTACTGGTGACTTTGTATCTACTAAGATGAATGGCGATACTGTAGAGGTATCTACAAAACGTGCTACTATCAACAGCGATGCTGCAGGTACTGCTTCTGTTACAGGTGATGATGGCTTAGCAACTGCTAAGAACGTGGCCGATGCTATTAATAAGGCTGCTAAAGCAAGCTCTGATGCAGTTAACTTGAAGTTCTCTGGAGATACAAACACATCTGCTGGTGTAGTGAATCTTAAAGATGATACATTTGGTATCAAAGGTGACGGTAAATACGTAACTACAGATGCAGATGGTAAAAACTTAACAGTTAAAGTATCCGAAGAAGAAGTTAAGAAATCTGCTGTAGGTGCTGTAACTGTAAGCACAGATACAACAGATGCAAATAATCCGTTAACTGTAACAGGCACAACAAGTGCAGATGGCACAACTAAGGACTACAAGGTAACTATTGATGGCGCTAAAGTTGCGACTAAGACTAAATTGTCTTATAAAGCAAATGATGGTACAGCTAAACAAGTATCCTTGGCTGATGGCTTGAACTTTAAAGATGGCACGTTAACAACTGCTACTATCGATGATGCAGGCGTTGTTAAATATGATGTAAAAACAGCTGCTATTACAGCTGGCACAGATGGCACCGTTACAGGTCCTGCTACAGATGGTGTGGCAACAGCTAAGAATGTAGCGGATGCAATCAATGCGGCTAAAAAAGCTACGAAAACTGAAATCACTGCAAATGACGGTGAAGCAGCTGATGCAACGACTGGTAATGTTACATTAACATCTAGTGCGGCGGCTGATGGTCACACTATTTACGACGTAAAGCTCAACGATAAAGTGACATTAGGTACTGGTGCAAATGCTGTAACAATAGATGGTACTACAGGTACGATTACTGGTAAAACTGCTAATATTGGTGGCGTAACAGTAGATGGTACGAACAAATATGTAACAGGCCTTGGTAATACAACTTGGAATGGTACTGCTACAACTGGTCGTGCTGCCACAGAAGATCAATTAAAAACGGTAGCGGATGCTGCTAAAGCAAGCACTGATGCAATCAACTTGAAATTTGCTGGCGATACTAATACATCTGCCGGTGTAGTGAATCTTAAAGATGATACATTGGGCATCAAAGGCGACGGTAAATACGTAACAACTGATGCAGATGGTAAAAACTTAACTGTAAAAGTATCCGAAGCAGAGGTTAAGAAATCTGCGGTAAGTGCAGTTACAGTAAGTACTGATACAACTGATGCGGATAATCCGTTGACTGTTACAGGTACTCCAAGTGCAGATGGTACAACTAAGGATTACAAGGTAACTATTGACGGTACTAAAGTTGCTACGAAGACTAAATTGTCTTATAAAGCAAATGATGGTACAGCTAAACAAGTATCCTTGGCTGATGGCTTGAACTTTAAAGATGGCACGTTAACAACTGCTACTATCGATAATGCAGGCGTTGTTAAATATGATGTAAAAACAGCGGCTATTACAGCTGGTACAGATGGCACTATTACAGGCCCTGCTACTGATGGTGTGGCAACAGCTAAGAATGTAGCAGATGCTATTAATGCAGCTAAAAAAGCATCTAAAACAGAAATCACTGCTAATGATGATGAAGCAGCTAACGCAACAACTGGTAATGTAAAATTAACATCTACAACTGCTGCAGATGGTCATACAGTATATAATGTAAAACTTAATGATAGATTGACATTTGGTACTGGTGCTAATGCTATTGTTATTGATGGTACAGCTGGTAAAGCTACTATTGGTAGTGCAGCTATTGATGGTGTAAATAATACAATTACAACAGGTGGTAATAAGGCGGTAACGTTAGATGGTACTACTGGTACTATTACAGGTAAAGCTGCTAATATTGGTGGCGTTACAGTAGATGGTACCAATAACCATGTAACAGGACTCGCTAATACGACTTGGGATGGTAATGCTGTATCTGGCCGTGCTGCTACCGAAGATCAATTGAAAGTAGTAGCTGATGCTGCAGCTAACCAAACATGGCAAATTACAGCCGATAAGGATGCTGCTACATCTGGTAAACAAACTGGTACTAAGACAGATGCCAAAGTAGGTAAAGATGCAAAGGTTACTATGATTGCTGGTGAAAATATCACCATCAACCAAAATGAGCGTGACTTCACATATTCCTTGAATAAAGACCTTGTGAATATGAACTCTGCAAGCTTTAATGGTACTGGTAATAACACAACTGTTATTAATGGTGATTCCATTACACAAACTGCGGGTACTCAAACCAATACATCTACTGCAGCTGGTAACACAGTAGCAGATGGCACTAAGTCTACAGCAACAACTGCAGATGGTACTAAGATTACGGATGGTACAAAAACAAATACTTCTACAGCAGATAGTACAGTTATCGATGATGGCAATGGTAATAATACAGCTCTTACTAAAGATGGTGTAACTATTACTGCAGCTGGTAAAAATCCTGTATCCTTAAGTAAGGATGGCCTCGATAATGGTGGCAATAAGATTTCTAACATTGCAGATGGTACAGATGATACCGATGCTGTCAATGTACGTCAATTAGAGGCTAAGTCTAAGGCGTCTAAAACAGAATTGACTGCTAATGGTGGTGAAAGTGCTGGTAGTACTACAGGCAATATTGTATTGACTAAAACTACTGCCGCTGATGGACATATCATTTATGATAACAAGTTGAATGATAAGGTTATATTGGGCTCTGATCCAAGTAAGGCAGTTACTGTAGATGGTACAAATGGTACTATTAAAGCTGGTGATGGTGCTAATGCGGTTGCTATCGATGGCAAAAATGGTTCTGTAAAAGCTGGTGATAAGATTGCTCTTGATGGTAAGGATGGCAAGGCTACAATTGGTACTGTAGGTATCGATGGTAAAGATGGCATTATTACTACAGGTGGTAATAATCCTGTTGCAGTAAATGGCAAAGATGGTGTTGTCACAGGATTAACTAACAAAACTTGGGATCCAAATAATATTGCATCTGGCCGTGCTGCTACGGAAGATCAAGTTAAATCCGCCGTTGAAAATGCTGGATGGAATGCAACTATTGGTACAGAAGGCTCTGGTATTAACAGCACACCAACTGCAACAGCTGAAAAAGTAAAAACTGATGAAACAGTTACTTTCAAAGCGGGCAATAATATGATGGTTAGCCAAGTAGGTAAAATGATTAGTTATGCAGTAAATCCTGAACTGAAGGATATGAAGTCTGCTACATATAAAGATGCAGCAGGTAATACAACTGTCACAGATGGTAATGGCATAACAATTACACCAGGCAGTGCAAATCCTAATAATCCTAATGCAGGCACTATTTCCTTGACTAAGGATGGCCTTAATAATGGTAATAACCAACTTAAAGGTATTGCCCCTGGTACAGATGATACTGATGCTGTTAATGTTAGTCAGTTGAAAGCATCTAATGCTAGAATCGGCGATGCTATTGGTCAAGTAGCCGGTGAGGTACAACGCGTAGGTGCGCATGCAGCAGCAATGGCAGCGTTGAAACCAATTCAATATGACCCATTGGAACCAACTCAAGTGATGGCTGGTGTTGGTAACTATCGCGGTGAAACAGCAGCGGCCTTAGGTCTTGCACATTATACAAATGAAGATACAATGTTCAACGTTGGTGTATCTCTTGGTGCAAACCGCAACATGGTCAATGCAGGTGTAACTCACAAATTTGGCTCTAGCCCAGAAAAGAAAAATATTCCTGATCGTTACAAAGCAGGCCCTATTAGCTCTGTGTATGTAATGCAAGATGAAGTATCTAGTCTCAAAAAAGAAAATAGTGAACAAAAAACTGTTATCGCAGATCAAGCGGCTCGTCTCAATACGTTGGAAGCTGAAAATGAGCGTCAACGTCAAGAACTAGCTGAAACTAAACAAGGCTTAGAAGACTTGCGTGCAGCAGTTAGCCAATTGTTAGCATCTAAAGGCTAGTAATTGATAGTTCGTATCAAAATCTAGGCTAATATAAAGTCTGATCAGAAATAAAAGAACCTCTTATATACTGATATACCTAGTAGGGTATATTCGGATACTATAAGAGGTTCTTTTTTGCAATTTTGATATAGATTATTAAATATAATCATAATATATGAATGATTTTTCATATATTATTGTGATATAATACAGAAGATATTAGGAGTTAGATGTTAGCTCTACCTTGTACGATCTTGCATGAATAGGAGATACTATGTTAGACCGCATACAACGATGGCTTTCCATAGATTCTATGTTGCCTGCTGCAGAACGATTAGGCCCTGTAGGGACTACAAAGCAGCTATATGGTAATTACTTGAAAATAGCTTGGCCAGCTACATTACAAGGCTTAATGTTACAATTTATGACCGCCATCGACTTAGCAATGGTTGGTGCTCTTGGTGCATCTGCTCTTGCTTCGGTAGGGATTATGGGACAGCCAGAGATGGTGATGCTCATATTCTGTCGTGCTTTATCGATTGCGGTAACGGCTATTATAGCTCGCCGTCACGGTGAAGGCGAAGCAGATGGCATGAATGCCGTACTTAAACAGTCCATTCTGTTGAATTTCTTGATTTATGTACCTTTATTAGCGATATGTTTCTTTAATTTAGAACATATCTTACGCTTTACCGGCGCTGAAGATGGCTATATTGAGACGGCTGTGTGGTATGGACGTTTTATTGTTATAAGTCTTATATTCCAATCCTTTAGTCAAATTGTAGGGGCTGCACTTATTGGATATGGCAATACAAAGGTTATTTTTAAATCCAATGTAGTAGGGAATATACTGAATACGATAATGAACTTCTTCTTAATTTATGGTATTGGTTTCTTCCCTGAGCTCGGCGTTATGGGCGCTGGCGTTTCTACAATGATCAGTAGTGCTGTCATTGCACTATTATTATTGCGTACGATTTCACAACATACTACTACAGGATTAACCTTGCGACATCCTTCAAAGTGGAAGTTTGAACGAACCGTTTTGTATACTATGTTCCACGTAGGTGGTAGCTCATTAGGGGAACAGTTTTTTGAACGATTTGGTATGTATACGTACACAATGATCGTTGCATCCTTAGGGGCGGTACCATTAGCAGCACACTATGTGTGTATGAATTTGATGGATATATTCTATTACTTTGCTATGGGACTTGGCTTTGCAGGGGCCTCTCATACGGGACAGAGTCTTGGTCATAAACGACCAGATATTGCACGTGTTTATGGTAAAATCGGTGCCCGAATCGGACTGGTCGTGGGCCTTATAAGTGCTTTGATATTTATTGGCCCTGGTGATTTATTGGTACAGTTATATACACGTGAAAGTGAAGTCGTTACGTTAGCTGGTGCCTTAATGGGGCTTATGGCCATTGCGGCCTTTCCTCAAGCTTTACAGCAAGTATACTCCGGTGTACTAAAAGGAGCGGGGGATACATATTATATTATGAAATACTCCCTTGTTAGTGTAGCTATTATACGACCTATTATTACGTATCTATTGTGTATTACATTTGGATTAGGGCTTTTAGGCGCATGGTTATCCTTGTGCTTTGACCAGTCCTTACGCTTATGTTGCTCTTATATTCGATTTATTCGTGGTGCATGGCAGCATAAGATAGTTTAATCTTACATGGAAATGACAGGAATATTAACTTTAACTATCATTTAAATAGTATTTTTTCATATAAAACCTAAATTTTATAGTATTCGATATAGGGCTTTGGTATAGATAATATCTGTGTTTTCTACTGCTTATCACTTTCTATATTGAAAAAATTAAAATAATTTATGAAAGGTTTATGAAAAGGTTCTTGCATATTCAATTTGTTTGATGTACAATACGAAATGTGGAAAAAATGACACATTGGGGAATGTGTTATCGGACCAGAAATCTATGATTTCATGTATATATGTAAGGGATATATATAAGAAACAAGCAAAAACCGCCTTAGTTCAGCTAAGGCGGTTTTTGTTTTATAAATGATTTTGTTCAAGCCAGGCGATACATGCGGCTTTTCCTGCAGCAGGTAACTCTTGACGTAGACGTTTTGCATCTTCTCTAAGTTTAGGAATATCGATACCTGTATTAGAAAGCTCTGCACAATGGCCTACAAGCCAACTTTCAATTACAGCAGGATCAGCCTCCATATGGAATTGAAGACCTAAAATATGTGTGCCTACGGAGAATGCTTGATTTGGGCATAACTCTGTTTTAGCAAGTCGCACCGCACCTTTAGGGATTTCAAATTCATCACCATGCCAGTGAAGAACTGGTACATTGCCTAGCAATGCTAGTGGGGAGGAGGCCCCTTCAGGAGTGTACTCTAGCGGGCCAAAGCCAATTTCTTTCTTACCATGCTTCATAGGTCCTACGTGACCACCCATGATACGGGAAATGAGTTGAGCGCCTAAACAGATGCCTAGCAATGGCTTTTTACTATTAATACGATCTGTAATGAATTTGATTTCATCAGTTAAGAACGGATAGAGTTCTTCATCGTAAGCGCCAATAGGGGCACCGCAGACGATGACTAAATCAGCCGCTGTTGCATCATAGTGTTCAAAATTGGCGAGGGGAGCCTCGATGTATGTTAGTTCAAACCCTCGATTAGTAAGGACTGACTCTAAAATACCGGCATTTTCAAAGTTAATATGACGTACAATATAAGCTGTTTTGCTCATGGTTCCTCCTATATAGCTCGATATAACTCTATATATAATAGTAATTTCTACATTTAATAGTAATTTCTACAAAGTATGTAGTATCAGTATATCATATTCTATAGAATTTATTGTGTGATGAAAATCATGATATATAAGAGTGCTAGGGAAAAGGATAACTCAAAAAATATCTCATTAACGATCTTATTAATTAGCTCATTAACCCATAATGTGATTAATAACATAGGAAAATACATTTTGTGAAATTATATCGAAAAAAATCGTTGACATAATTTAAAAAATGTTTATACTAATGAGAGTAACATGAAATCCCATAGAGAGGGAAGACATGCCTTTTGGTTCATGAAGGTATTGTAAGGAGGAAGAACATGAACAAGTATATTGCTGAATTTATTGGCACAATGATTTTGGTATTCTTTGGTACTGGTACTGCTGTTGTAACAGGTGGCTTTACTGGTGGTCTTGGTTTGGGTTACTTGGGCGTTGTTGCCATTGCATTAGCATTCGGTTTGACAATCGTTGCCGGCGCATACGCAATCGGTCACGTATCTGGTTGCCACGTAAACCCTGCAGTATCCATTGGTGTATGGCTTTCTGGTCGTATGTCTGCTAAGGATTTTGCCGGTTATGTTGTAGCTCAAGTTATCGGTGCTTTCGCTGGTACAGGTTTATTGAGTGTAGTCGTAAATGGTTCTGAAACACTTTCTGGTTTTGGTGCTGATGGCTACGGTACATTAAGTGCAGTTGGCCTTTCCATGGGCGGTGCATTTGTAGTGGAAACATTCCTTACATTTGTATTTGTACTTGTAATCCTTGGCGTAACAGCTAGTGAAAAAACATCTGCTCTTGCAGGTCTTGTAATTGGTGCTACATTGACAATGGTTCACTTGATCGGTATTCCATTGACTGGTACATCTGTAAACCCAGCTCGTGCATTAGCTCCAGCTGTATTCACAGGTGGTGAAGCATTGGCTCAAGTATGGCTCTTCATCGTGGCTCCTTTAGTAGGTGGTGCGATTGCGGCTGTATTCCATCGTGCATGGTTCTCTGTAAAAGAAAACTAATTGAATCTATAACGCCTACGTAAACGTAGGCGTTTTCTTTTATTCAGTTGAATTTAAAGATTTGCTAAGATAAGTATAAGATATATCTTAAAAGAATAAAGGATTAGCTCATCTATCCTATAATTAGAACCTCAATATTCCTATATTATAAAGATAGTTATATTTCTGAATTTAGAATTTATAACATCTATGTATAGATAAATTTCGAAATCCTCATGATAATTTCATAAAAGATATTGAAATTTATCGAAAAGTTGTGTAAAATGAAAGTATATTATTACCAAAGGCCTGTGTATTGTTAAAGGCTGTTATTGGAGGGAATTATAATGAACAAAAAATTATTAGCTTTATTGGCAGTTGCTGCTGTAGGCGTATCCGTAGCTGGCGCAACTCCACAAACTCAATTCAACAAAGGTGAATTCCAAGTTGATCTTGGTGCAGCAAATGTTGAAACTAAAACTGAAGGTTTTAAAGATGCTCACAAATGGAACTTTGATGGTGGTTTGACTTATGCTTTGTCTGACAAAACTGCTGTTCAATATGGTTACCATGGTTTAAATTCCAAACATCTTGATACAAACATGCATGAAGTTAACTTGGTTCAATCCTTGAATAAAAACTTCGCAGTATATGGTGGTTATGCACGCATCCATAATAATGATGGTGATGGCACTAACAACATTGCACAAGCAGGTGTAATTGGTAAAGCTAACCTTGGCTCCAAAGTAGAAGTTTACGGTAAAGCTGGTGTAGGTACTAAGAAAACTACAACTTGGGAAGCTGGCTTAGGCTACAAAGTAAACGAAGACTTGGATATCAACGCTGGTTACCGTTATATCAATACACAAGATACTGATACTGAAAACGTATCCTTCCAAGGTCCTGTAGTTGGTTTGTCCTACCGTTTCGGTGGTCACAAAACAGTAGCTCCTGTAGCAACTCCAGCGCCAGCACCTGTATACACTCCAGCTCCAGCTCCTGTTGTAGAAGCTCCTGTATACAAAACTCCTAAATTGGATTACTATGTACAATCCATCTACTTCGATTCTGACCAAGATGTAGCTCGTGCAGACCAATATCCAAACTTAACAGCTGCTGTAAATGCTGCTAACCAATACTCTCAAGACCAAATTAAATTGTTGGGTAATGCTGATACTGATGCAACTCCTCAATATAACGTTGGTTTGTCTGAACGCCGCGTACAATACGTAGCTCAATACTTAGTAAACAACGGCGTATCTGCTGATCGTTTCATCGGCATCGCAAATGGCGACACTAAACCAGTTGCATCTAATGCTACTGCAGCAGGTAAAGCTGAAAACCGTCGTGTAGACGTTTACATTCATCGCTAATCTTCAATCTAATTTAGATTAGACATACAATATAGTCCACCTTCTATCATGCTCTCGTGTTCATCGGGGGACCGAGCATGTGATAAGGTGGACTTTTGTGTTATACTAAGCTTGCATACAATCGTAGGTCATACAATGTTCATTAAGTTTTGGTAATGTATGCGTTGTGAGTATAGTAAAGTAGGTTATATATGAAAAGATTTAAATATTATAAACCGCTCATAGGGGCCATTATACTGGCGGGTGTTATGATTATGATGGCACTGCGTATCAGCGATATTGCTAATGCTATTGATGCCGTCATTACAGCTTTTGTTCCACTTATAGTAGGCGCTTGTATCGCATTTGTGTTAGATATTCTAGTGGTGCGTTATGAACGCTGGCTGTGGCCTAAGAGTAAAACGGGTTGGAAAGATAAAATTAGACGACCTTTAAGTCTCATTTTATCCTTTGTTACAATCAGTGTTATCGTTTATTTTATTGCTCGTATGGCGATTCCACAATTGATTCACTCCATGTCGATCATCGTGGCTTCTTCACCGCAGTTGTATACAGACTTCCAATCTTGGATGCAACACCTTACAGAAACGATTCCGATGGCATCCAATCAAACACTGATGGATACCTTGAGTGGTGAAAGTGTTGTAAAGTATACCCGCGAGTGGGGCACAAAAGGTGGCACATACCTCGTGAATGCGATGGGAACAGCCTTATCTTGGACTTTAAATATAGGCCTTGGTTTGATTTTCGCCATTTATATGTTGCTTGATAAAGAGCGCCTTATGATGCAAGGCAAACGTATTTTAAGAGCCTATGCATCTGATGAGTGGGTTAACCGTGTTAGTTATGTTACACGTGTTGCTGTTCAAACGTTCAGTAACTTCTTTGTAGGCCAGTTCATAGATGCCTTGATTTTAGGTATCATGGTTGGTATTTCACTATGGGCATTCAATATTGAATATGCCACTACAATCGCCTGTGTTATCGGCCTTACTGCATTAATTCCATTGCTAGGCATTTATGTGGGTGGCGTGATAGGTGCAGTTATCTTACTCACTGTAAGCCCTATGGATGCGTTGATCTATGTGATTATCTTAGAAGTGCTTCATCAAATTGAAAGTAACTTTATTTATCCTAAGATTGTAGGTAATTCCGTTGGCTTACCTGGTTTGTGGGTGTTTGCAGCAGTTATCGTTGGCGGTAGTTTAATGGGCGTTACTGGCATGTTGATTGGCGTACCTTTAGTGGCTACATGCTACAAATTGCTCATGACTGATGTAGACGATCGACTTGCATCAAATGAAGGTTTATAGTATATTGTCTAAATAATATATCTATTTATGTATGTTTTGTGTGCTGTTGTATATAGCACGAACTTATAGTAATTCTAGTATACGGATGACTTTTACTATTGGTGAAAGCATTGTATATAGTAGGAGGATATGTAATGAATAAAAAGTTAATTTCTATGGCATTAACAGGTGTATTGGCGGTTGGCGTATTGTCCGTTGCTACACCAAGTGTAGCTGATGCGCGTAAAACAAAACCAGAAACAAGTACTGATATTTCTGTACAACGTGCACCAGGCGAATCCATGGTTATGACTATGAGTAAAATTGGTACTATTTTCCAAAATCGTTATCCTAATGCAGCACTTCATTCTGTAGAGCTTAACTCTAATGATTTGAATTATGGTTACAAAGTAGTAGGCTATAGTAAATATCGTCAATACAAAATGAAAATCGACGTAATCACTGGTAATACTTCCGATATGGAAGAAGGCGGCAAACCCAAAAAAGTTATCGGTGAAATCTTCAATAAAGATAAAGTCATTGAAGCGTCTCAAGCTGAGCGCGTTGCAAAACAACAACTTGGTGCTGATGCAGTTGTAAAAGGTTGGAAAATCGAAGCTCATGAAGGTAAGATTCTATACTATATGACAATGCATCAAGACGGCAAAAAGACTGTAGTTACTGTAGATGCTGAAACAGGTGCTTATGTAGGTCAAACTAAATCTAGTAAATTACCTCCTGAACCAGATCAAGGCTTCGATGGTCGCAGAACAAATATTATTTGGGATAATACAATTGATATGGGTCGTTAATCTATTTATAGACAATCTAAAAAGAGCTGAAGATAAAATCTTCAGCTCTTTATTATTTATATTATAGCTATATATAATGAACGAGTATCTATATAGGTATTGTGCTTTTCCTATATTCGACATGATAAAAGGACTGTGTTTATACACAGTCCTTTTTGTCGTTATTACATTGTTATTACGTAGTTATTATGTAGTTAGTATTACCAGCGGTGTTCGTAGTATACTTGTGTCCACATAATTACCTCTACAAGAGAAGGGTGTGGACTCATAGTTTCACCTACAGTGATAACGGATTTAGGATCCATATCACGAGTAATACCTTTTTCACGTAATCGTTTTGTACGTTCAGAAGCGATTTCTTCATTGATAGCTGTCAATGGTGTTACACCGCTATTCATAAGGTTTACGTAAGGTTGGAATAAGATAGAGGCTTGGGGGCCTGTTACGTGCATACCAAGGATATGATTTGTATCTTTGTCGACTACGATTTTTACAAAGCCATCATTTACATCACCAGGATTAATACCCATTGCATAGCCTTTAGCTGTGGAGGAGTAGTAGTTTTTACCTACGCCTACATTGTAACCAGCTTTAATAGCTTCTGCTTCAGTAAGACCTACGCTACCGATTTCAGGGTAGGAGAAGGTAACCTTTGGCAATGTATCATAGCGTGCCCAACGGAAATCTTCTTCGTTTTTGGCAAAATATAGATTATGGGCGATAATATCTGCTTCATAGTTTGCGCGATGACGGAATGCGGGCTCGCCGTTTACATCACCTAATGCATAGATACCATCTACAGATGTTTCAAGGAATTCATTTGTTTTGATCCAGCCTTTTGGTAATGTTTCAATACCTGTATTTTCGAGGTGTAATTCTTCAACAGCAGGACGGATGCCGGCAGCTACGAGAATTTCTTCAACCTTTGTTTCTGTAATTTCACCTGTAGTACGATCTTTTGTGACTACTACCTTGAGGCCATCTTCTTGACGGATTTCAACAGTGTCTTGGTTCAATATAACATTGATGCCACGAGCACGATAGTTTTGGAGAAGATGTTCAGACATCTCTTCGTCTTCCTTAGGTACAAGACGTACATTATGTTGGATGATGGTAACTTCAGTACCAGCAGCATCAAAAACGTGACCGAATTCTACACCGATAGGGCCAGCACCGAGTACTGCAAGGGATTTATACGGTTGTTTAGGGAATTTATCGCCAAAGAGGCTTTCACTAGAAAGGTAGCCCGCCTCTTGAAGACCTGGTACATTCGGAATATTGCTATAACCGCCAGTGCCAAGAACGATAGTAGGGGCCGTAATTTCTACAGTACCAGAACCATCGTTAAGGTGAATATTCATAACCTTATCGGATACAAAGCTAGCTGCGCCACGATATACGTCTACATTATCGAAAGCGTTGTAATAATCGTAGATACCAGCAGATTCGTCAATTTTATACCATGTACGTTTAGAAACAGTGTCCCAGTCCATAGTAGCATCGCTAACATTAATACCGATTTTTTTGAATTCTTCTACCTCTTGGATCGCATTAGCTGCTGTAACCATAACCTTTGTAGGAATACAACCGCGAGTTAAGCAGGTGCCACCAAATTTACCTTTTTCTATGATAGCTACTTTTTTACCCACTTTGATAGCAGCATCAGCTACGATGGTTGCACCACCTGTACCAACTACAATAATATCGTATTGTTTCATGTTGATTCCTTTCTATTTATATCTATTAATAGTTATTATCATTAACTCTATTATAACATTATATTGAAGAAAATCAATATAGACGACTGATTTTCTATCTATTGAACACAAAAAAAGACGGTCCCGAAGGACCGCCTATAGGTGTTAATCCCAGTTTTCGTGATAGCCACGTTTTGCATAATCTGCAGTAGCTGTGAAGAGAATGTCTGTACTGGAGTTAAGTGCTGTTTCAGTGGAGTCTTGTAAAACACCGATGATGAAACCTACACCTACAACTTGCATTGCAATATCATTGGAGATACCGAATAGAGAACAAGCTAGAGGAATTAGAAGTAGGGACCCACCAGCAACGCCAGAAGCGCCACAAGCACCGATTGTAGCAATGACAGATAAAAGGATTGCTGTAGGGACATCTACAACGATACCAAGTGTATGTGCAGCAGCTAATGTCATGATTGTAATTGTGATCGCTGCACCACCCATGTTGATAGTAGCACCCAATGGAATGGATACGGAATACATATCTGGGTTAAGTTTTAAACGTTTTGCTAAATCAAGGTTAACAGGAATGTTTGCTGCAGAACTACGAGTAAAGAACGCATAGATAGCAGATTCACGCAAACATTTAAATACCAATGGATATGGATTGCGACGAAGGTATACAAAAGATAGAAGTGGGTTTACAACTAATGCTACGAAAATCATAGAACCAAGTAGTAATACGAGTAATTGGAAATAACCAATTAACGCTTCGATACCATTAGTAGCAATAGAGTCAGCTACGAGACCCATAATACCTAGAGGAGCAAAGCGGATAATCCAACCTACTACAGTTGTAATAGCTTGAGCGATAGACTCCATTACTTCTTTAGTATTCATTGGTGCATGGCGTAACGCACCACCGATGATAAGTGCCCAACCTAAAATGCCGATATAGTTAGCAGTCATTAAGGCTTTCACAGGGTTATCAACAATATTTTTAAGAAGTGTTTTCATAACCTCTACGATACCTTGTGGTGGAGCTGCATCAGCTGCACTAGCTGCAAGGTGTAATGTAGTAGGGAACATAAAGCTTACGACTACAGCAAGTGCTGCAGAAAGGAATGTACCTAATAAATATAATGTGATTACAGATCCCATCCCTGTTTTTTGACCAGAACGGTGTTTACTGATAGCTGCAATTACAAGGAAGAATACGAGGATTGGTGCAATCCCTTTTAAAGCACCAACAAAGAGAACGCCTAATAAAGCAAGTTCATTTGCCACTTCTGGCACGTATAGAGCTGTCAAAATACCAATAATCAAACCTATGATAATTTGTTGGATTAGACTGACTCTATTGATTGATTTTACAAATCGATTCATAGTACACTCCAATACTTAATAAAAACTAATAAAAGACCATGGAAAAGATATCTTTTCAACATGGACATATGTCATTATACAACGAACATAGATTGGTGGCAATAGAGAATATCATAGTCATTAATATATAGTTAAATTGGATCTACTGTGACTGATAACGATATTTATTTTGTAATATGCTAGTTTTAATAGTAGTGAATATATTACTTTAACTAAATATGTGCTCTTTACATAGTTACTATATATAGTATATATAATAGGATTCTTTTGATAGGCGTCATAGTATGATATACTATGCGAGTAAAGAGTTTGAATATAGTTCTTGATTAGTGAAAGGACCATAATGAATACGAAAGAATTTAAAACATATGCAGATAAAGAAGAGTTTGTGCAAGGTGTATTCTCTAATATTGCTAAGAATTATGACTTGATGAATACAGTCTTGAGTTTTGGCCAAGATTATTACTGGCGCAAATTTTCTGTAAAAGCAATGAATATAGGTCCAAATCAACGAATACTTGATGTAGCTTGTGGTACTTGTGTATTTACAAAAGAAGCATTACGTCAAGAACCAACATTAAAGGTAGAGGCTTTGGACTTTAATAGTGAAATGCTTGATCAAGGTCGCGTACGCATTGAAGATGCTGGTTTACTAGATCAAGTTAATCTTGTTCAAGGTGATGCAATGGCATTACCATATGCAGATAATACATTTGATGCGGCTATGAGCGGCTTTGCAATGCGTAACGTACCGGATATTAAACAAGTATTGTCTGAAATGCAACGTGTTGTAAAACCAGGTGGGAAAGTAGTTGTATTGGAGTTAGCGAAACCAAGTATGTTTGGTTTTAAACAATTATACAATTTTTACTTCTCCTATATATTACCTATTATAGGTAAATTAAGTAAGGATAATTCCTCCTATGCGTGGTTACCAGAATCCTTACGTAGATATCCTCATCAAAGTGAGATTCTTGAAATTTGGAAATCTTTAGGATATGAAAATGCCACCTATCATGAATTGACAGGCGGCATTGTAGCGGTCCACGAAGGTGTGGTACCAGAAAATTCTATTGTAAATAATAAGTAATATTAGCGTCTTGAGAAACTACTAATGATCCTTTTTCAACAGGAGTAGCAGTTTCGAGAGACGCTTTTAACATTACTGCGTTACGATAGTAACCAGAGTCCATAGAGCTTGTTTGAGGTGTACTGATAGAAACTGTTTTTACAGGTCCTAATGTACGTCCAAGGGCTGCAGCGATAACCTCAGCTTTATGACGGCCATCTTGAATTGCTTCTGTAGTTAATGAATCAGATAGTTGTTGAGATACATCATTTTGGAAAGAAAGGTTGTTGATATCATTAGCCCCAGCGCTAACAGCAGCATCAACAGCTTTACCTACATTATCAAGATTATTGATTTTTACAGTTACACGATTAGACACATTATAACCCGTATTGATGCGTTTGCCATCTTGGTAATCACTGGTAGGGTTAATAGAAATATTAGAGGTATAAATGTCTTTTTTATCGATACCTAAATGACCTAACTTACTAATCAAATCACTCATGATGCGGTCATTGTTAGATTTTGCAGCATTGATATTAGTGTTTTCGCTAGTAATACCAAGTGTTAAGATCGCATAGTTAGGTGCTACAGAACGAGAGGATTGTCCAGTAATTTGAATTTCAGAAGAATCAAAAGTACCTTGTGGCGCAGCAAAGGCTGCAGTAGCCATAGTTGCACATACAGCAGCAATAGCAACTGTTTTAGATAATAAACGTTTGGATAATTTCATACTCAATCTCCTTACACTATTATAGTATTATTTATAAATACTATAATATAGAACTAATTCGTAATATAGAATCACATCAGAATATAGAAGTGAATAAGCGGAAAAGTCTATATTACAGCTACATTATACATAATTGGTTGTATAAAATCAATCTTTTGGTTTTGGAATGTAAAATGAACCTGTAATGAAAGTTGTGTGAAATTGAGAATTAGGGGTTGCCATTATATTTTGGTTATACTATAATATGCATACAGTCGTTCGAGCGACTGTTTCTTAATGAGTGTAGTAATGCACTTAGAGGTTCAAAAGAACTTCAAAAAAGATTATAAAATGTGTTGACATGAAAATGTTCACATGTTATTATAATCAAGTCGTCAGATGGCGCTTCACTGAAGCGTGAAACTGATAACAGATCTTTGAAAACTGAACAATGATAGGTAATCAATCAATACGATTGAACA
>OGTI01000109.1_pt1 | contig 35243 bp, 27 predicted proteins | sample 1574601 | NCBI WGS metagenome assembly OGTI01 (sample SAMN03295810, study PRJEB24534) | human gut metagenome | isolation source: fecal sample 5 from infant 1 | host: Homo sapiens | place: USA: Pittsburgh, PA | collected 2014-07
TATCGAAATCAAAGTACCGGACATCGGGGCTGATGAAGTTGAAATCACCGAGATCCTGGTCAAAGTGGGCGACAAAGTTGAAGCCGAACAGTCGCTGATCACCGTAGAAGGCGACAAAGCCTCTATGGAAGTACCATCTCCGCAGGCGGGTATCGTTAAAGAGATCAAAGTCTCTGTTGGCGATAAAACCCAGACCGGCGCACTGATTATGATTTTCGATTCCGCCGATGGTGCAGCAGACGCTGCACCTGCTCAGGCAGAAGAGAAGAAAGAAGCCGCTCCGGCAGCAGCACCCGCGGCTGCAGCGGCAAAAGACGTTAACGTTCCGGATATCGGCAGCGACGAAGTTGAAGTGACCGAAATCCTGGTGAAAGTTGGCGATAAAGTTGAAGCTGAACAGTCGCTGATCACCGTAGAAGGCGACAAGGCTTCTATGGAAGTTCCGGCACCGTTTGCTGGCACCGTGAAAGAGATCAAAGTGAACGTGGGTGACAAAGTGTCTACCGGCTCGCTGATTATGATCTTCGAAGTCGCGGGTGAAGCTGGCGCGGCAGCTCCGGCGGCTAAACAGGAAGCGGCTCCGGCAGCGGCCCCTGCATCAGCGGCTGGCGTGAAAGAAGTTAACGTTCCGGATATCGGTGGTGACGAAGTTGAAGTGACCGAAGTGATGGTGAAAGTGGGCGACAAAGTTGCCGCTGAACAGTCACTGATCACCGTAGAAGGCGATAAAGCTTCTATGGAAGTTCCGGCTCCGTTTGCAGGCGTCGTGAAGGAACTGAAAGTCAACGTTGGCGATAAAGTGAAAACTGGTTCGCTGATTATGATCTTCGAAGTTGAAGGCGCAGCGCCTGCGGCAGCTCCTGCGAAACAGGAAGCGGCAGCGCCGGCTCCGGCAGCAAAAGCTGAAGCCCCGGCAGCAGCTCCGGCTGCAAAAGCCGAAGGCAAATCTGAATTTGCTGAAAATGACGCTTACGTTCACGCGACTCCGCTGATCCGCCGTCTGGCACGCGAGTTTGGCGTTAACCTGGCGAAAGTGAAGGGCACCGGCCGTAAAGGTCGTATCCTGCGCGAAGACGTTCAGGCTTACGTGAAAGAAGCTATCAAACGTGCAGAAGCAGCTCCGGCGGCAACTGGCGGTGGTATCCCTGGCATGCTGCCGTGGCCGAAGGTGGACTTCAGCAAGTTTGGTGAAATCGAAGAAGTGGAACTGGGCCGCATCCAGAAAATCTCTGGTGCGAACCTGAGCCGTAACTGGGTGATGATCCCGCATGTTACTCACTTCGACAAAACCGATATCACCGAGCTGGAAGCGTTCCGTAAACAGCAGAACGAAGAAGCGGCGAAACGTAAGCTGGATGTGAAGATCACCCCGGTTGTCTTCATCATGAAAGCCGTTGCTGCAGCTCTTGAGCAGATGCCTCGCTTCAACAGTTCGCTGTCGGAAGACGGTCAGCGTCTGACCCTGAAGAAATACATCAACATCGGTGTGGCGGTGGATACCCCGAACGGTCTGGTTGTCCCGGTATTCAAAGACGTCAACAAGAAAGGCATCATCGAGCTGTCTCGCGAGCTGATGACTATTTCTAAGAAAGCGCGTGACGGTAAGCTGACAGCGGGCGAAATGCAGGGCGGTTGCTTCACCATCTCCAGCATCGGCGGCCTGGGTACTACCCACTTCGCGCCGATTGTGAACGCGCCGGAAGTGGCTATCCTCGGCGTTTCCAAGTCCGCGATGGAGCCGGTGTGGAATGGTAAAGAGTTCGTGCCGCGTCTGATGCTGCCGATTTCTCTCTCCTTCGACCACCGCGTGATCGACGGTGCTGATGGTGCCCGTTTCATTACCATCATTAACAACACGCTGTCTGACATTCGCCGTCTGGTGATGTAAATAAAAGAGCCGGCCCAACGGCCGGCTTTTTTCTGGTAATCTCATGAATGTATTGAGATTATTAGCGAATAGACAAATCGGTTGCCGTTTGTTGTTTAAAAGTTGTTAACAATTTTGTAAAATACCGACGGATAGAACGACCCGGTGGATAATGGGCGTCATAAAAAAAACGTCAGACCCGCCGGAGATAAATATATAGAGGTCATGATGAGTACTGAAATCAAAACTCAGGTCGTGGTACTTGGGGCAGGCCCCGCAGGTTACTCCGCTGCCTTCCGTTGCGCTGATTTAGGTCTGGAAACCGTAATCGTAGAACGTTACAACACTCTTGGCGGTGTTTGCCTGAACGTCGGCTGTATCCCTTCTAAAGCACTGCTGCACGTAGCAAAAGTTATCGAAGAAGCCAAAGCGCTGGCTGAACACGGTATCGTCTTCGGCGAACCGAAAACCGATATCGACAAGATTCGTACCTGGAAAGAGAAAGTAATCAATCAGCTGACCGGTGGTCTGGCTGGTATGGCGAAAGGCCGCAAAGTCAAAGTGGTCAACGGTCTGGGTAAATTTACCGGGGCTAACACCCTGGAAGTTGAAGGTGAGAACGGTAAAACCGTGATCAACTTCGACAACGCGATCATTGCAGCGGGTTCTCGCCCGATTCAACTGCCGTTTATTCCGCATGAAGATCCGCGTATCTGGGACTCCACTGACGCGCTGGAACTGAAAGAAGTACCAGAACGCCTGCTGGTAATGGGTGGCGGTATCATCGGTCTGGAAATGGGCACCGTATACCACGCGCTGGGTTCACAGATTGACGTGGTTGAAATGTTCGACCAGGTCATCCCGGCAGCTGATAAAGACATCGTTAAAGTCTTTACCAAGCGTATCAGCAAGAAATTCAACCTGATGCTGGAAACCAAAGTTACCGCCGTTGAAGCGAAAGAAGACGGCATTTATGTGACGATGGAAGGCAAAAAAGCACCCGCTGAACCGCAGCGTTACGACGCCGTGCTGGTAGCGATTGGTCGTGTGCCGAACGGTAAAAACCTCGACGCAGGCAAAGCTGGCGTGGAAGTTGACGACCGTGGTTTCATCCGCGTTGACAAACAGCTGCGTACCAACGTACCGCACATCTTTGCTATCGGTGATATCGTCGGTCAGCCAATGCTGGCACACAAAGGTGTTCACGAAGGTCACGTTGCCGCTGAAGTTATCGCCGGTAAAAAACATTACTTCGATCCGAAAGTTATCCCGTCCATCGCCTATACCGAACCAGAAGTTGCATGGGTAGGTCTGACTGAGAAAGAAGCGAAAGAGAAAGGCATCAGCTACGAAACCGCCACCTTCCCGTGGGCTGCTTCTGGTCGTGCTATCGCTTCCGACTGCGCAGACGGTATGACCAAGCTGATTTTCGACAAAGAATCTCACCGTGTGATCGGTGGTGCAATTGTCGGTACTAACGGCGGTGAGCTGCTGGGTGAAATCGGCCTGGCAATCGAAATGGGTTGTGACGCTGAAGACATCGCACTGACCATCCATGCGCACCCGACTCTGCACGAGTCTGTGGGCCTGGCGGCAGAAGTGTTCGAAGGTAGCATTACCGACCTGCCGAACCCGAAAGCGAAGAAGAAGTAATTTTTCGTTTGCCGGAACATCCTGCAAATTAAGAAGCGGCTATTCTGGCCGCTTCAGATTGTTGATAAAGTGCTCGTGGTTGATGCCGGATGCGGCGTAAACGCCTTATCCGACCTACAAAATCATGCAAATTCAATATATTGCATGGCTTGTGTAGGCCCGATAAGCTTGCGCATCGGGCGATTCGATGTTTGTCATCAGTCTTAAGCGGCTAACAACGCCGCTTTTTTACGCCTGCAATTTACCTTTCCAGTCTCCTTGCTCCACGCTCAGACAACCGTTCGCGTACCGCTGACCGTTGCTCATTATTCAATCGGGCAGTATGGTTACTGTCGTTTAGACGCTGCGGGCGGCTCTCCTGAACTTTCTCTCGAAAAACCTGACGCTGCTCAGGCGAGGCAGACTGGATACGCTGACGTGCTGCATCTCTTTGCTGTTGATTCTGCGGGTTAGTCTGCATTTTCTCGCGAACCGCCTGGCGCTGCTCAGGCGACGCGGACTGAATACGCTGACGTGCCGCCTCTCTTCGCTGCTGGTTCTGTGGGTTAGTCTGCATTTTCTCGCGAGCCGCCTGGCGCTGCTCAGGAGAAGCCGACTGATAACGCTGACGAGCGGCGTCCTTTTGTTGCTGGGTCAGTGGCTGGCGACGGCTGAAGTCGCGGAAGTCGTCATAGCTCCCATAGTGTTCAGCTTCATTAAACCGCTGTGCCGCTGCCTGACGTTGGGTATCTCGCGTAATGACGGGGGCGGCGTGTGTTCGTTGCTGAAACTGGCTTGCTGCCGCCTGACGCTGGCTGTCGCGTGTTGGAGCAGGTAGCGGCGTGGCGCTCATTCCGCCTTTAACATCGGTTTGGTGAAACCGCTTTGCCATATCCTGATCATGATAAGGCATACCATCGCGGTAATTCGGATTGTGCCGCCATGCCATATTCTTATCAGTAAGATGCTCACCGGTGATACGGTTGAAATTGTTGACGTCGATATTGATGTTGTCGCCGTTGTGTTGCCAGTCATTACCGTCACGATGACCGCCATCGTGGTGATGATAATCATCATCGTCATGATGATGATGGTCATGATCGTCGTCGTCCCAGTCGATGCTGCTGAATAGTGCGTATGTGGTAGCAACGCCCATGCTATAGCCGAATCCGCGCACAAAGCTGTCAACAAACGGTTCTCCGGCTGGCGGCGGCAGATAAACTGGCGGATAAGCGGTATTGGCCCAACTGCCGTAAACCACGTTTGGGTTGTAGTTCGGAATATAAACCACATCCGGATTGGCTGGCTCAATGGTTATTACGGTCGGTGCAGGTTCTGCGACGACGGGGCTGGACGTAGAAACGGTATTTGATTGTGTGGCAGGGGCGTTGGCGGGCTGATTTACCGGTACGACTTTTTTCGTTGTCGCGATGATCTTTTGTTCAGTTGATGACTTCAGCGAGCCGGTTTGTTGCGCCAGTTGCCGCAATCGCTGTACCGAGTCCATCACGTCCTGCGGCTGCGCCAGAAAAGCATCGCCCAGGTTTTGCACCCATTGCGGGTTTTCGCCCATCAATGCCATCAACTGTGGAAAGGCCACCAGTGATTTGACGCTGGCGTCCCAGGGCTGGTCAGATACAGCCTGAATAGCAGCATCGCCTTGTTTAAGTGGATTATCGTGCGACCATTGCACTGCTTGAGCAACGTTTGCCGGATAGGTTGATGCCATTAACACTTGTGAAAGCAGAGAGTCGGGGTATAGCGCGACAGGTGCAACCCATTGATCTATTTGAGCAGTGCTGAATGCGGATTTGACGACGGCAGGCGTTACGGGAGGCGCGGAAACCGTTGCAGGAAGCGTAACTGCGGAGATGTCAGGCGCAGTCTGTTGTGTCGATTGCGCTTCCACAGGCGCTTCCACTGTGCGGCTTTTTATATATAGCCCGGCAGAGGCGGCACAAAGCCCGGCACTGCAAATTAGCGCCAGCACATGGGGTTTAAACGGCAAAGTCATTTTCATAATTCGGATCTCAAGGAAATCGCAATGGTCGGCGAACTGCCACCCGCAGGTGCTGTGAATCCGAGTATAAAGAGGCCGTAGTTTAAATTTTGACTAATCTTGGGATTCGTTGAGAAAGGTGATTATCACCATGCGAATTAACGAAGTTTTTACGGAGGGAAACATTCTCTAGACTATCTTTAACGATTCAGCCACTTTTTTATGTTGCTTTTTTGTAAACAGATTAACACATCGTCAAAATCCTGCTATTCTGCCCGTTGCGGTACTGGGCATTTACCCTACAAACTGCTGTCTCACAGGAGCGTGAAGAGAATCGCCTGCCGCACTATGACAATGAGAGCGAGGAGAACCGTCGTGCTAGAAGAATACCGTAAGCACGTAGCTGAGCGTGCCGCTGAGGGGATTGCGCCCAAACCCCTGGATGCAAACCAAATGGCCGCACTTGTAGAGCTGCTGAAAAACCCGCCCGCGGGCGAAGAAGAATTCCTGTTAGATCTGTTAACCAACCGTGTTCCCCCTGGCGTCGATGAAGCCGCCTATGTCAAAGCAGGCTTCCTGGCTGCTGTCGCCAAAGGCGAAGCTAAATCCCCGCTGCTGACTCCGGAAAAAGCCATTGAACTGCTGGGCACTATGCAGGGTGGTTACAACATTCATCCGCTGATCGACGCGCTGGATGATGCCAAACTGGCACCGATCGCTGCCAAAGCACTTTCTCACACGCTGCTGATGTTCGATAACTTCTATGACGTAGAAGAGAAAGCCAAAGCAGGCAACGAATATGCGAAGCAGGTAATGCAGTCCTGGGCGGATGCCGAATGGTTCCTGAATCGCCCGGCGCTGGCTGAAAAACTGACCGTTACCGTCTTCAAAGTCACTGGCGAAACCAACACCGATGACCTCTCTCCGGCACCAGATGCGTGGTCACGCCCGGATATCCCACTGCACGCGCTGGCGATGCTGAAAAACGCCCGTGAAGGTATTGAGCCAGATCAGCCTGGTGTTGTTGGCCCGATCAAACAGATTGAAGCTCTGCAACAGAAAGGTTTCCCGCTGGCGTACGTCGGTGACGTTGTGGGGACGGGTTCATCGCGTAAATCCGCCACGAACTCCGTTCTGTGGTTTATGGGCGATGATATTCCACATGTGCCGAACAAACGCGGCGGTGGTTTGTGCCTCGGCGGTAAAATTGCACCAATCTTTTTTAACACGATGGAAGACGCGGGTGCACTGCCAATCGAAGTCGACGTCTCTAACCTGAACATGGGCGACGTAATTGACGTTTACCCGTACAAAGGTGAAGTGCGTAACCACGAAACCGGCGAACTGCTGGCAACCTTCGAACTGAAAACTGACGTGCTGATTGATGAAGTGCGTGCTGGCGGCCGTATTCCGCTGATTATCGGGCGTGGCCTGACCACCAAAGCGCGTGAAGCACTTGGCCTGCCGCACAGCGATGTGTTCCGTCAGGCGAAAGATGTCGCTGAGAGCGATCGCGGCTTCTCGCTGGCGCAGAAAATGGTAGGCCGTGCCTGTGGCGTGAAAGGCATTCGTCCGGGCGCGTACTGTGAACCGAAAATGACTTCTGTTGGTTCTCAGGATACCACCGGCCCGATGACCCGTGATGAACTGAAAGACCTGGCGTGCCTGGGTTTCTCGGCTGACCTGGTGATGCAGTCTTTCTGCCACACCGCGGCGTATCCGAAGCCAGTTGACGTGAACACGCACCACACGCTGCCGGACTTCATTATGAACCGTGGCGGTGTGTCGCTGCGTCCGGGTGACGGCGTAATCCACTCCTGGCTGAACCGTATGCTGCTGCCGGATACCGTCGGTACCGGTGGTGACTCCCATACCCGTTTCCCGATCGGTATCTCTTTCCCGGCGGGTTCTGGTCTGGTGGCATTTGCAGCCGCAACAGGCGTAATGCCGCTGGATATGCCAGAATCCGTTCTGGTACGCTTCAAAGGCAAAATGCAGCCGGGCATCACCCTGCGCGATCTGGTACATGCCATTCCGCTGTATGCAATCAAACAAGGTCTGCTGACCGTTGAGAAGAAAGGTAAGAAAAACATCTTCTCTGGCCGCATTCTGGAAATTGAAGGTCTGCCGGATCTGAAAGTTGAGCAGGCATTTGAGCTGACAGATGCGTCTGCCGAGCGTTCTGCTGCCGGTTGTACCATCAAGCTGAACAAAGAACCGATCATTGAATACCTGAACTCTAACATCGTCCTGCTGAAGTGGATGATCGCGGAAGGTTACGGCGATCGTCGTACCCTGGAGCGTCGTATTCAGGGCATGGAAAAATGGCTGGCGAATCCTGAGCTGCTGGAAGCCGATGCAGATGCGGAATACGCGGCAGTGATCGACATCGATCTGGCGGATATCAAAGAGCCAATCCTCTGTGCACCGAATGACCCGGACGACGCACGTCCGCTGTCTGCGGTACAGGGCGAGAAGATTGACGAAGTATTTATCGGTTCTTGCATGACTAACATCGGTCACTTCCGTGCCGCTGGTAAACTGCTGGATGCGCACAAAGGTCAGTTGCCGACCCGCCTGTGGGTGGCACCGCCAACGCGTATGGACGCTGCGCAGCTGACCGAAGAAGGCTACTACAGCGTCTTCGGTAAGAGTGGTGCTCGTATCGAGATCCCTGGCTGTTCCCTGTGTATGGGTAACCAGGCGCGTGTAGCAGACGGTGCGACGGTGGTTTCCACCTCTACCCGTAACTTCCCGAACCGTTTGGGTACTGGCGCGAATGTCTTCCTGGCTTCTGCGGAACTGGCTGCTGTTGCGGCGCTGATTGGCAAACTGCCGACGCCGGAAGAGTACCAGACCTACGTGGCGCAGGTAGATAAAACAGCCGTTGATACTTACCGTTATCTGAACTTCGACCAGCTTTCTCAGTACACCGAAAAAGCGGACGGGGTGATTTTCCAGACTGCGGTTTAATAAGTAAGCGCACGCGCTGCGCATAAACGACACAATGCCCGGTGAATGAGATTCCCGGGCATTTTTTATTTCTAAACCATCGCCGTTCCGCTGTTTTTCTCCGGTAAGGCTGCGATAATTACATCAATGGCGCAATGCGATTTCGGCGCATTGCCAGGAGCAGAGGAACACACTATGGATTACGAATTTCTGCGCGATATTACCGGAGTGGTAAAGGTGCGCATGTCCATGGGGCATGAAGTGGTCGGGCACTGGTTTAATGAAGAGGTGAAAGAAAACCTGGCCTTGCTTGATGAAGTAGAACAAGCGGCGCACGCATTGAAAGGTAGCGAACGTTCCTGGCAACGGGCAGGGCATGAATACACGCTATGGATGGATGGTGAAGAGGTGATGGTTCGCGCCAATCAACTGGAATTCGCTGGCGATGAAATGGAAGAGGGGATGAACTACTACGATGAAGAGAGCTTGTCGCTGTGCGGCGTTGAGGATTTTCTTCAGGTGGTGGCGGCTTACCGTAATTTCGTGCAGCAGAAGTAAGTAAATCAGGCGGAGCCTCCGTGCTCCGCCTGAGACGTTAAACAGCGGGCATATTGCGCCCGTAATAAATCTCGCGCATTTCTTTCCACAGCGCAGCGGTAATTTCCTGGCGCTCGCTGTCGGTTAAATCTTCCGGTTTGGTGTGGAACATGTAGTGCTTAAGGTCGAACTCTTTAAGCAACATCTTGGTATGGAAGATATTTTCCTGATAGACGTTTACATCCACCATGTCATACAGCGCCTTCATATCGTCAGACATAAAGTTCTGAATCGAATTAATCTCATGGTCGATAAAGTGCTTCATACCGTTAATGTCGCGGGTAAAACCGCGCACGCGATAATCAATAGTCACAATATCGGACTCAAGCTGGTGGATCAGGTAATTCAGCGCCTTCAGCGGAGAAATCACGCCGCAGGTAGAGACTTCAATATCGGCGCGGAAGGTACATAAACCGCCTTCAGGATGACTTTCCGGGTAGGTATGTACGCAAATATGACTTTTATCGAGATGGGCAACGACCGTTTCTGGCAGTGGGCCGGGGTGTTCTGTTTTGTCGATAAGTTTCGGGTCGACCGGTTCTTCACTCACCAGAATAGTGACGCTGGCACCCTGTGGCTCGTAATCCTGGCGGGCGATGTTAAGAATATTGGCCCCGATAATGGAACAGGTTTCTGACAGGATTTCGGTCAGACGGTTGGCATTATAGAGTTCATCGATATAAGCAATATAACCGTCGCGCTCTTCGGTAGTTTTGGCGTAGCAGATATCGTAAATACAAAAACTCAGACTTTTGGTCAGATTATTAAAGCCATGCAGTTTCAGTTTTTTCAATTTCTTATCTTCTCCTTAGGACGGCTGTGAAGCCAGTGCATCTTGCAGATACTGGGGTAAGGCAAAAGCTGCCGTATGGACTGCCGGATTGTAATAACGGCATTTCAGGCCAGAAGCGAGAAAACGCGCCTGAATAATTTCGGTTGAGAGATGGCGTAAGGCGTCGTTATCTGTCGCCCATGCAAAGGTCATGATGCCGCCGTAATAGGTCGGGATCGCCGCCTGATAAAAGCCAACATCGCTGAAGTAATGGCTGAGTTTGCGATGACTGTCGATGGCCTCTTCCTGCTGTAAAAAGCAGACGCCGTTTTGTGCGACGAAGATACCGCCAGGATTCAGGCAACGTTTGCAGCCTTCATAAAATGCAGAAGTAAACAGACTTTCGCCGGGACCGATAGGATCGGTGCAGTCGGAGATAATGACATCAAAGGTCTGGTTGGTTTGATTAACGAAATTGACACCATCGTCGATCACCAGTTTAAAGCGCGGATCGTCGTAACTACCGGCGTTATGGTTGGGAAGATACTGACGGCAGAACGACACGACACCCGCATCGATTTCCACCATCGTGATTGACTCAACGTTTTTATGTCGGGTTACTTCACGCAGCATGGCACCGTCGCCGCCGCCGATAATCAGCACATGTTTCGCGTGACCGTGGGCCAGTAGCGGAACATGGGTCATCATCTCATGATAGATAAACTCGTCACGCTCGGTGGTTTGTACTACACCATCCAGCGCCATTACGCGACCAAATGCGGCGTTCTCAAAAATGATCAGATCCTGGTGATCGGTCTTTTCATGATACAGAACGTTATCTACCGCAAAGTACTGCCCAAACTGGTCGTGTAGCGTTTCATGCCACTGTTTTTTTTCGGCCATGGGTTGATACCTCCTTTGTTAACACCCGTAAAAAAATGGCGCAACATAATAGCTAACATTGACCGCGGATGCACGGTCAATATTTCTACAAAAAGGTATCAGGGATTATTTGACGTAGGCAAGCAGGCTTAAGGAATCGCGAGCCAGGGCTTTGCACTTTTTAGCGACGGGAATGCCAATGCCGCTGAGATCGCGGTAGCTGTCTTCACCGAGGGCTTTCATGTCGAAGGTGTCGTAATTACTGAGATCCCACTGGTTTTGCTGGGCGAAAAAGACCAGCGCGCGACGAATTTGCCCGTTAGGTAAGTTCTGGTAACCACAATCGTTCTTCAGAAAAACAAAAACTGCCGTTAAATCGGCCATATCTTCGGCTTCAGACTCGCTGAGCGCGTAACTGTTTGCGCAAACGGCCATCAGGCTGCCGAATAACACTGTTCTGAAAAACGTCTTCATTGCTTCTACCAGGGGCTTAAAGAAGATAAACGTTAGCACACTGCGAGCGAGGCGACGACCATTATTGTCGATTAAATTGTGTCTGCGACTTGACCTTCCCGTAAGGGGAAGGACTATGCTCAACGTTTGATTTTGTTTCGCCTGCTTAAGAATAAGGAAATAACTATGCAACGTCGTGATTTCTTGAAATATTCCGTCGCGCTGGGTGTGGCTTCAGCCTTGCCGCTGTGGAGCCGCGCAGTATTTGCGGCGGAACGCCCAACGTTACCAATCCCTGATTTGCTCACGACCGATGCCCGTAATCGCATTCAGTTAACTATTGGCGCAGGTCAGTCCACCTTTGGCGGGAAAACCGCAACTACCTGGGGCTATAACGGCAATCTGCTGGGGCCGGCGGTGAAATTACAGCGTGGCAAAGCGGTAACGGTTGATATCTACAACCAACTGACGGAAGAGACGACGTTGCACTGGCACGGGCTGGAAGTACCGGGTGAAGTGGACGGCGGCCCGCAGGGAATTATTCCGTCAGGTGGCAAGCGCTCGGTGACGTTGAACGTTGATCAACCTGCCGCTACCTGCTGGTTCCATCCACATCAACATGGCAAGACCGGGCGACAGGTGGCGATGGGGCTGGCTGGTTTGGTGGTGATTGAAGATGACGAGATCCTGAAATTAATGCTGCCAAAACAGTGGGGTATTGATGATGTCCCGGTGATTGTTCAGGATAAAAAATTTAACGCTGACGGGCAGATTGATTATCAACTGGATGTGATGACCGCCGCTGTGGGTTGGTTTGGCGATACGTTGCTGACCAACGGTGCAATCTACCCGCAACACGCTGCCCCGCGTGGCTGGCTGCGCCTGCGTTTGCTCAATGGCTGTAATGCCCGCTCGCTCAATTTCGCCACCAGCGACAATCGCCCGCTTTATGTGATTGCCAGCGACGGCGGTCTGCTACCTGAGCCGGTGAAGGTGAACGAGCTGCCAGTGCTGATGGGCGAGCGTTTTGAAGTGCTGGTGGAGGTTAACGACAACAAACCCTTTGACCTGGTGACGCTGCCGGTCAGCCAGATGGGGATGGCGATTGCGCCGTTTGACAAGCCGCATCCGGTAATGCGGATTCAGCCGATTGCCATTAGTGCCTCTGGTGCTTTGCCAGACACATTAAGTAGCCTGCCTGCGTTACCTTCGCTGGAAGGGCTGACGGTACGCAAGCTGCAACTTTCTATGGACCCAATGCTCGATATGATGGGGATGCAGATGCTGATGGAGAAATATGGCGATCAGGCGATGGCCGGGATGGATCACAGCCAGATGATGGGCCATATGGGGCACGGCAATATGAATCATATGAACCACAGCGGGAAGTTTGATTTCCACCATGCCAACAAAATCAACGGTCAGGCGTTTGATATGAATAAGCCGATGTTTGCGGCGGCGAAAGGGCAGTACGAACGTTGGGTTATCTCTGGCGTGGGCGACATGATGCTGCATCCGTTCCATATCCACGGTACGCAGTTCCGTATCTTGTCAGAAAATGGCAAACCGCCAGCGACGCATCGCGCAGGCTGGAAAGATACCGTTAAGGTAGAAGGTAATGTCAGCGAAGTGCTGGTGAAGTTTAATCACGATGCACCGAAAGAACATGCTTATATGGCGCACTGCCATCTGCTGGAGCATGAAGATACGGGGATGATGTTAGGGTTTACGGTATAAAAAGACCGTATTCGGAAATATGCCCGGATCTCTCCGGGCATGAAACTGATGACAAACGCAAAACTGCCTGATGCGCTACGCTTATCAGGCCTACGCGCAATGTATTGAATTTGCAAATGTTTTGTAGGCCGGATAAGGCGTTCACGCCGCATCCGGCATGAACAAATCGCACGTTGTCAGTTTTGTAGGCCGGATAAGGCGTTCACGCCGCATCCGGCATGAACAAATCGCACGTTGTCAGCAATCTGAGCAAGCCTTACTTCACATCATCCGGCAGCGCATAAGCCACAATATAGTCGCCCATCTTCGTACCAAATGAACCGTGACCGCCTGCGGAGATCACCACATACTGCTTGCCATTCACTTCATAGGTCATTGGCGTAGCCTGACCACCCGCTGGTAAACGACCCTGCCACAGTTTTTCACCGTTGCTCATGTTGTAAGCGCGCAGGTAGTTATCTGCCGTAGCGGCGATAAACAGCACGTTACCCGCCGTGGAGATTGGCCCGCCAAGCATCGGCATACCCATATTGAACGGCACCGGTACAGGCATCGGGAATGGCATACTGTCCTGCGGCGTACCAATACGTTTCTTCCACACCACTTCATTGGTTTTCAGATCCAATGCCGAGATATAGCCCCATGCTGGCTGTTTACATGGCAGACCAAACGGTGAGAGGAACGGGTTGAGCGTGACGCCATACGGTACACCGTACTGCGGCTGGATGCCGGATTCCGTACCCGTGCCTTTGGCATCTTTCGGCTGTTCCATCGGGTTACCAGGACCGCGTGGGATCAGTTTCGAAACAAACGGCAGTGCCATTGGGTTGGCAATCGCCACTTCACGATTCGGATCAACGGAAATCCCGCCCCATTCGAACATCCCCAGGTTACCCGGGAAGACCAGCGTACCCTGTTCAGATGGCGGCGTGAAAATGCCTTCATAGCGCATCTGGTGGAACATCACGCGGCACACCAACTGGTCAAACATGGTGGCTCCCCACATATCCGCACCGCTCAAATCTTTCGTCGGACGGAAGCTCAGTTCCGAGAAGGGTTGAGTAGGGGTCACGTAATCGCCTTTGGCAGCACCTTGGGGAACCGGTTTTTCCGGGGCCGGAACCACCAGTTCACCATTACGACGATCGAGCACAAAAATGTTGCCGGTTTTCGCCGGAGCGTAAATAACCGGCACTTTCTGACCATTAACGGTGATGTCCGCCAGCGTCGGCTGTGCCGGAAGATCCATATCCCACAGGTCGTGGTGAACGGTCTGATAGCTCCACGCCAGTTTCCCGGTAGTGGCATTCAGCGCCAGAATCGAGCTGGCATAACGTTCCTGTTCCGGTGTGCGGTTACCACCCCAGATATCTGGCGTGGTGACGCCCATCGGCAGATAGACCAGATCCAGCTTCGCGTCATAGGCCGCTGGTGCCCACGAGTTTGGTGAGTTAAAGGTAAAGGTATGTTCGTCAGACGGGATCGCATTCGGATCTTTCGCGCCCGGATCAAAAGCCCACAGCAGCTCCCCGGTGTTAACATCAAAACCACGGATCACGCCAGACGTTTCGCGGGTTGAGAAGTTGTCGGTGACTGAACCGGCCATCACGATGGTTTTATCGGTGATAATCGGCGGCGAAGTCGGCTCATACAGACCCGGTTTGGTGTCCGGCATATTGCTTTGCAGATTGAGCACGCCTTTATTGGCGAAGGTTTCGCACAGCTTGCCGTTTTCAGCGTTAATTGCAATCAGACGACCATCATTGACCGGAAGAATGATACGACGCGGGCAATCCGCCATCACTTCCGGCGAAGCAGTTTCTGCTTTGGCTTCATGATAAGAGACGCCACGGCAGGTTACATGCTGGAAGGACTCGTTGGTTTTCAGCTCAGGATCGTAATGCCATTTCTCTTTACCGCTGGCGGCATCCAGCGCAAACAGACGTTGATGCGCGGTACACAGGTAAAGGGTGCCGCCCACTTTAATTGGCGTCACTTCATTGGTGATTTCGCCCGGATCGTTCGGCTGCTTCACATCGCCAGTACGGAACACCCAGGCTTCTTTCAGCTTGTGGACGTTATCAGCGTTAATTTGCTTCAGTGGTGAAAAGCGTTGACCTTCCTGATTGCGACCATAGGCAGGCCAGTCCTGATCGGCAACGGGGGAGATGGCTTCTGCTGGCGTGGTATCGGCGCTTAAGGTGCCGCTGATTTCCTGCGGATCGTTAAATCCGGCCCAGGTCAGGATACCACCGCTAATCAGCAGTGCGACCACCAGTGCGGCAACTGCGCCGCTGGCAGGAATGACCAGGCGACGCCAGACAAACGGCAGGATCAGCCAGATGCCGAAGAAGACCAGAATGTCGCTGCGCGGAGTCAGCGCCCAGAAGTCGAAACCAACTTCCCAGACGCCCCAAATCATAGTGCCGAGCAGCAGGGCTGCGTACAGCCAAAGCGCGGCGCGTTTACTGCGCCACAGCATCCAGGCGACGCTGAGCATCACAAGGCCAGCGATAGGGTAGTACCAGGAGCCGCCAATCGCGACCAGCCAGCCTCCGCCAATGAGTAGATACAGCCCGCAAAGCGCTGCAAAAAGGGCTGTTAGCGTGACGAGTAATCGCCGCGAGCCGGTATTGTTAATTGCCATAAAGAGACACCATTTCAATTCATTAATATTTTAGTAGCAATTAATTATAGGTTTTAACATGTGTGATCGTCATCACAATTCGAGCTTTATTAACAGATTCCGCGAATGAATAGTTTTACTGGTATACTGCGTGTCTTGCGCTTTGTTGCGGTGCTGAAACCTGCCCGTGCGAAGTGATTTGTTTTTAAATCATATGGTTATAGATATGAAACATACTGTAGAAGTAATGATCCCCGAAGCGGAGATTAAAGCGCGTATCGCCGAACTGGGTCGTCAGATTACTGAGCATTACAAAGACAGCGGCAGCGATATGGTGCTGGTGGGTCTGCTGCGTGGCTCATTTATGTTTATGGCGGACCTGTGCCGTGAAGTTCAGGTATCTCATGAAGTCGACTTTATGACCGCCTCCAGCTACGGTAGCGGCATGTCCACCACCCGTGATGTGAAAATCCTCAAAGATCTGGATGAAGATATCCGTGGCAAGGACGTGCTGATTGTTGAAGATATCATCGACTCGGGGAATACACTGTCGAAAGTGCGTGAGATCTTAAGCCTGCGCGAACCGAAGTCGTTGGCGATTTGTACGCTGCTGGATAAACCGTCCCGTCGTGAAGTGAACGTCCCGGTAGAATTTATCGGTTTCTCGATCCCGGATGAGTTTGTGGTGGGTTACGGCATTGATTACGCACAGCGTTACCGTCATCTGCCGTATATCGGCAAAGTGATTCTGCTGGACGAGTAAGTGTGAAGTTGCCGGATGTGTTGCATCCGGCATGGCGAATTTATTTGTGATTGATGTGCTTCAGCTTGAGGTTGGAGATCCCGTGACGGTAACGTTGCTCAAGGGTTTCGCGGTTAGTCGCTGTGACATCCAGATCACGCAGCAAGCCGTCGTGAATGCCGTAGGCCCAGCCGTGAATGGTAACTTTCTGCCCGCGTTTCCACGCTGATTGCATAATGGTGGAGTGGCCCAGGTTATACACCTGTTCCATGACGTTCAGTTCACACAAGGTATCCAGACGGCGCTCTTGCGGCATTTCGCCGAGCAATGAGCTATGTTTGAACCAGATATCGCGGATATGCAGCAGCCAGTTGTTGATAAGCCCCAGTTCCGGGTTTTCAACTGCGGCTTGTACGCCGCCGCAACCGTAGTGGCCACAGATAATAATGTGTTCAACTTCGAGTACATCCACTGCATACTGAACCACGGAAAGGCAGTTCAGGTCGGTGTGAATGACCAGGTTAGCAACATTACGGTGAACAAAGAGTTCGCCCGGCTCAAGACCGGTTAAACGTTCTGCAGGAACGCGACTGTCGGAACATCCAATCCATAGAAAGCGCGGTTTTTGCGCTTGTGCCAGTTTCTCAAAAAACCCGGGATCCTCTTCCACCAGCATTTTTGACCATAGTGCATTGTTGCTGATGAGTGTATCTATGTCTTTCATGGAGGTTAACGACCTGTAACCAAATAATTACGTTTGGCTAATATAGGGCAACTCCGGGACGATTTAAACCACAGATAAAGTGTAAGAACGTAAGGTAAGTAAAAATTTATGACCATTGCACTGGAACTTCAACAGCTTAAAAAAACCTATCCAGGCGGCGTTCAGGCGCTTCGTGGAATCGATTTGCAGGTCGAAGCGGGTGATTTTTATGCGCTTCTCGGGCCGAACGGGGCCGGAAAATCGACCACTATCGGTATTATCAGCTCTCTGGTAAATAAAACCTCCGGGCGGGTCAGCGTATTTGGTTACGATCTCGAGAAAGATGTCGTAAACGCTAAACGTCAGTTGGGTCTGGTGCCACAGGAATTTAACTTCAACCCGTTTGAAACCGTGCAGCAAATTGTGGTGAATCAGGCAGGGTACTACGGTGTGGAGCGCAAAGAAGCGTACATTCGCAGCGAAAAGTATCTTAAACAACTCGATCTATGGGGAAAACGCAACGAACGTGCGCGTATGTTATCTGGCGGGATGAAGCGCCGTTTAATGATTGCCCGTGCGTTAATGCATGAACCTAAACTACTGATTCTCGACGAACCGACCGCAGGCGTGGATATTGAACTTCGCCGCTCAATGTGGGGCTTTTTGAAGGATTTAAACGACAAAGGCACCACCATCATTCTCACCACACACTACCTGGAAGAAGCAGAAATGCTGTGCCGCAATATCGGCATTATTCAACACGGTGAGTTGGTGGAAAATACTTCGATGAAGGCGCTGCTGGCGAAGCTGAAATCAGAAACCTTTATTCTCGATCTCGCACCGAAAAGTCCGTTACCGAAGCTCGATGGCTATCAGTATCGACTGGTAGATACCGCCACGCTGGAAGTTGAAGTGCTGCGTGAGCAGGGCATCAACAGCGTATTTACGCAGTTAAGTGAGCAGGGCATTCAGGTATTAAGTATGCGTAACAAAGCTAACCGTCTGGAAGAGCTGTTTGTTTCACTGGTTAATGAAAAACAAGGAGATCGCACATGATGCATCTTTACTGGGTGGCGCTAAAAAGCATCTGGGCGAAAGAGATCCATCGCTTTATGCGTATCTGGGTGCAGACGCTGGTGCCGCCAGTCATCACCATGACCCTTTACTTTATTATCTTCGGTAACCTGATTGGTTCGCGTATTGGCGATATGCATGGCTTCAGCTACATGCAGTTCATCGTACCGGGGCTGATCATGATGTCGGTGATCACCAACGCCTACGCTAACGTCGCGTCATCATTTTTTGGTGCCAAGTTCCAGCGTAATATTGAAGAGCTGCTGGTAGCGCCGGTTCCGACTCATGTCATTATTGCCGGATATGTCGGTGGTGGCGTGGCGCGTGGTCTGTTTGTTGGTATTTTGGTGACGGCAATTTCACTGTTTTTTGTGCCGTTTCAGGTGCATTCGTGGGTATTCGTTGCCTTAACCCTGGTGCTCACTGCGGTGCTATTCTCCCTTGCGGGTTTGCTGAACGGCGTGTTTGCCAAAACGTTCGATGACATCAGCCTGGTGCCAACCTTTGTGTTAACGCCACTCACGTATTTGGGCGGGGTGTTTTACTCCCTGACTTTGTTGCCGCCGTTCTGGCAAGGGCTGTCGCACCTGAACCCAATCGTTTATATGATCAGTGGTTTCCGCTACGGCTTCCTCGGTATCAATGATGTTCCGCTGGTCACTACCTTTGGCGTACTGGTGGTCTTTATTGTGGCGTTTTATTTGATCTGTTGGTCGCTGATCCAACGTGGACGTGGTTTGCGTAGCTAAGGCTATTTCCTCTCCTCTGGATTTGGGGGAGAGGAGTTTTGACGGCTATCACCCTTTATCAACAATGGTCAGGGTAGACTGATTTTCGGCTAAGGAGGAAGGCGATGTTAGGTTGGGTAATTACCTGTCACGATGACCGGGCGCAAGAGATACTGGATGCGCTGGAGAAAAAACATGGGGCACTTCTTCAGTGCCGGGCCGTGAATTTCTGGCGCGGATTAACCTCTAATATGCTCAGCCGCATGATGTGCGATGCCTTGCATGAAACGGACTCTGGTGAGGGCGTTATCTTTTTAACCGATATAGCCGGAGCGCCACCGTACCGCGTGGCTTCATTATTAAGCCACAAACACTCCCGTTGCGAAGTGATTTCTGGTGTCACGTTACCGTTAATTGAACAGATGATGGCTTGCCGTGAAACCATGACCAGTTCAGCGTTTCGCGAGCATATTGTCGAACTGGGTGCGCCGGAGGTGAGTAGTCTTTGGCACCAACAACAAAAAAATCCGCCTTTCGTCCTCAAACATAATTTGTATGAGTATTAACCCGCGATTCTGATGACGCTTTTGCTACAATAAAAGCGTTGTTTCACCCTCGGTTATTTTTTCATGTACAAACAAGCTGTTATTCTCCTGCTGATGCTGTTTACCGCAAGTGTCAGTGCCGCGTTACCTGCCCGTTATATGCAAACCATCGAAAATGCCGCGGTCTGGGCGCAAATTGGCGACAAAATGGTGACGGTAGGGAATATTCGGGCCGGACAAATCATTGCCGTGGAGCCCACTGCCGCAAGTTATTACGTATTTAATTTTGGCTTTGGTAAAGGGTTTATCGATAAAGGCCATCTCGAGCCGGTTCAGGGGCGACAAAAAGTTGAAGATGGTTTGGGTGACCTCAACAAGCCGCTGAGTAATCAGAACTTAATAACCTGGAAAGATACGCCGGTTTATAACGCGCCGAGTGTGGGCAGTGCGCCATTTGGAGTACTGGCGGACAATTTGCGCTACCCGATTTTGCATAAACTGAAAGACAGGTTAAATCAAACCTGGTATCAGATCCGCATTGGCGATCGACTGGCCTATATCAGCGCGCTGGATGCCCAACCCGATAATGGCTTGCCGGTGCTAACCTATCACCATATTTTGCGCGACGAAGAAAACACCCGTTTTCGCCATACTTCGACGACCACCTCGGTACGCGCTTTCAATAACCAGATGGCCTGGCTGCGCGACAGGGGATACGCGACACTGAGCATGGCGCAGCTGGAAGGTTACGTGAAGAATAAGATCAATCTCCCTGCGCGAGCGGTGGTAATTACCTTTGATGATGGCCTCAAGTCGGTGAGCCGCTATGCGTATCCTGTGTTGAAACAATATGGTATGAAGGCGACGGCGTTTATTGTTACCTCGCGCATCAAACGTCACCCGCAGAAATGGAACCCAAAATCGCTGCAATTTATGAGCGTTTCTGAACTTAACGAAATTCGCGATGTATTTGATTTCCAGTCACATACTCATTTTTTGCATCGGATAGATGGTTATCGGCGGCCTATATTGCTGAGCCGTAGTGAGCACAATATTCTGTTTGATTTTGCACGTTCACGCCGCGCTCTGGCGCAATTTAATCCACATGTTTTGTATCTTTCTTATCCATTTGGCGGATTTAATGACAAAGCCGTGAAGGCAGCAAAAGAAGCCGGATTTCACCTGGCGGTGACGACCATGAAAGGCAAAGTAAAACCGGGGGATAATCCGTTGTTACTAAAACGACTTTATATCTTAAGAACGGATTCGCTGGAGACGATGTCGCGGCTGGTGAGTAACCAGCCGCAGGGATAACAATCAGGCAACCTGTACCGGAATCGCTTTCGCGGTACGTTTCATTTCGTTGTCGCCTTCAAAATAGGCGACGTTGGGTCGCCAGGTGCGAGCTTCTTCATCTGGCATGGTAACGAAGCTGGCGATGATGACAATATCGCCGACGCTGGCGCAGTGGGCCGCCGCACCGTTAACAGAAATAATTCTCGAACCGCGTTCTGCCGCGATGGCATAGGTGGAGAAACGCTTGCCGTTGGTGACATTCCAGATATCAATGGCTTCGTTTTCGAGAATACCGGCTGCGTCAAGAAAATCCTGATCAATGGCGCAAGAACCTTCATAGTGCAGGTCCGCATGAGTCACTTTCACGCGGTGGAGTTTGCCCTGCAGCATCGTGCGAATCATAACTTCTACCTTTCTACCCTGTCGTTAACGAAGCAGGCGATGCCTGCTTTGAGGAAATTCTCACGCAGTATTGCCCGATTTTTGTTTAGTGTCTACTCATCTGACGGCATTTGCAGCAGCAGTTTGCGTACCGTGCCGAAGCGTGCCATGTAACGCCTGTAACCAATTGAAATTTATCTGAACGCTGCTCGGTAAACACTAAAGAGGCGGCTGACGACGGCACACCATGACTGGATACTGCCTTCACGCAAGACCACACGGAAGGCAGGGAAGATGGATGCACCGAGTACCACACCGCATGATGCGGTGTTTAAACAATTTTTAATGCATGCGGAAACGGCTCGCGACTTTCTGGATATCCATTTGCCAGCGGAGCTACGCGAACTGTGTGACCTCGACACGCTGCATCTTGAGTCGGGGAGTTTTATTGAAGAAAGCCTGAAAGGGCACAGCACTGACGTGCTTTATTCCGTGCAAATGCAGGGCAACCCCGGTTATTTGCATGTTGTGATTGAACATCAAAGCAAGCCGGATAAGAAAATGGCCTTTCGCATGATGCGTTATTCTATTGCTGCCATGCACCGGCATCTGGAGGCTGACCACGATAAGCTGCCGCTGGTGGTGCCAATTCTGTTTTATCAGGGCGAGGCCACACCTTATCCGCTATCAATGTGCTGGTTTGATATGTTTTACTCACCGGAACTGGCGCGACGCGTCTATAACAGTCCTTTCCCGCTGGTGGATATCACTATCACACCGGATGACGAAATCATGCAACATCGGCGGATTGCGATTCTCGAACTGCTGCAAAAACATATTCGCCAGCGCGACTTAATGTTATTGCTGGAGCAACTGGTCACGCTGATTGACGAAGGGTACACTAGCGGAAGTCAGTTAGTTGCCATGCAAAACTATATGCTGCAACGCGGTCATACTGAACAAGCGGATTTGTTTTATGGTGTGCTGAGAGACAGGGAAACGGGAGGGAAGTCTATGATGACGCTGGCGCAGTGGTTTGAAGAGAAGGGAATTGAGAAGGGAATTGAGAAGGGAATGGAGAAGGGGATTCAGCAGGGAAGACAGGAAGTAAGTCAGGAATTCGCCCTGCGTCTTCTAAGTAAAGGAATGCCTCGGGAAGACGTTGCAGAGATGGCAAATTTACCTCTTGCTGAGATTGATAAACTGATTAACTAAGTTATCTGCATTATCAGTTTTAGCCAGATAATTGTTATTGTTAACTGACCAGATAATTAAGGGAACATATGGAAATAAAGACACGGAGAGAAACCAGGCAGACGTTGGCGCAGTGGTTTGAAGAGAAGGGAAGGCAGGCGGTTAGACAGGAGGTAAGTCAGGAATTCGCCCAACGTTTTCTGAATAAAGGGATGTCTCGGGAAGACGTTGCAGAGGTGACAGCTTTATCTCTTGCAGAGATTGATAAGCTAATTAACTCTAACTAAGTTGTCTACGATATGAATAATTGCTTACAGATGACGTGGCAATGAATAACTGGCGCCATCAGCCGTAGCGCCAGTTAAGTATTACGCCAGTTCGACCATTTTGTTGTCGATCAGGCGGGCATCGCCAAGCCAGGCGGCTACCAGAATCACTGCACGTTTGCTGTTTTCAGAGACTTCCAGCAATGTGTCGGCATCACGAATCTGAATATCATCGGCGCGGAAGCCTTTTTCATTCAGTTCTTGCCCTGCAATGGCAATAATTTCATCGAGATCCCGTTCCCCAGCCTGCAATTTGTCGGCAATCGAACTTAAAACCTTGTACAGAGCGGGCGCAATTTTGCGTTGTTCCGCCGTCAGATAACCGTTACGGGAACTCAGCGCCAGACCGTCTTTGGCGCGCATAATCGGTACGCCGATAATCTCAATATCAAAGCCCATATCGGCAACCATTTTGCGGATCAGCGCCAGTTGCTGAAAGTCCTTTTCGCCGAAGCAGGCGATATCTGGCTGGACCAGGTTGAACAGCTTGCTGACAATAGTCGAAACGCCGCGAAAATGTCCCGGACGGCTGGCACCTTCCAGCATGGTGGAAAGACCGGGAACATCAACATAGGTGTGGGTTTCAGTACCGTTCGGGTAGATCTCTTTTACCGAAGGCGCGAAAACTAAATCCACTTTACGTTTGTTCAGCTTTTCGCAGTCCTCTTGCAAGGTCCGTGGATAACGTGCCAGATCTTCCGGGCGGTCAAACTGCATTGGGTTAACGAAAATACTGACGACGACCACATCGGCGCGGGCTTTGGCTTCGTCGACCAGCTTCATATGGCCATCGTGCAGGTTACCCATGGTGGGCACCAGCGCCACGCGCTTACCTTCCATACGCAGGCGGCGAATTTGCTGACGTAGCAGCGGCAGGGTTTCGATAATTAACACAACGTCACTCCTTAATGGAAACTGTGTTCTTCGCCCGGGTAAACGCCGGACTCCACTTCAGCCATATACTGCCGCACAGCCGCGCGGATGTCGCCCGTTTCGGCGAGGAAATTTTTGGCGAATTTAGGAATATGACCGCCGGTAATGCCGAACGCGTCGTGCATCACGAGAATTTGCCCGTCAGTGACGTTGCCTGCGCCAATACCGATAACCGGGATTGCCAGTGCTTCGGTAATGCGTTTTGCCAGCTCAACCGGCACGCACTCCAGTACCAGCAGTTGTGCCCCAGCAGCTTCTAAGGCTAATGCATCGCTGAGCAGTCGATCGCCCGCTTCATCGCCGCGCCCCTGGACTTTGTAGCCACCGAAAATATTCACTGACTGTGGGGTTAGGCCTAAATGACCACAAACTGGAACGGCACGTTCGGTCAGCATTTGTACGGTTTCCACCAGCCACTCACCGCCTTCAATTTTGACCATGTTGGCTCCGGCACGCATTACCGTTGCGGCGTTTTCAAAGGCTTGTTCCGGCGTGGCATACGCCATAAATGGCAGGTCAGCCAGCAGAAGGCAGTTTGGCGCGCCGCGACGCACAGCGGCGGTGTGATAGGCGATATCGGCAACGGTAACCGGTAGCGTGGAGTCATGCCCCTGGACCGTCATGCCCAGTGAATCGCCTACCAGCATGACGTTAATCCCTTCATCGGCAAACAGTTTTGCGAAGCTATAGTCGTAAGCGGTGATGGTTGCGAAACGTTTTTTGTCCTGCTTGCATTTCTGCAATGAAGCAATCGTGGTTGGTTTCATAGCGTATCCTGATAAATGATGTTGTGCTGTCTCGCATTTTATCAGTCACATTGGTGGGGGCAATGATTTATCCGTATCGCACCGCCGTTGTCTGGCGGTGCGATAGTGTTATCAGGGGTAGGTAACCTGAAAAGTGCTGGTGGCTTTAAAATCCCCCGGTTCTATAGCAATATTACCGTCTTGTTTTAATGTAGCCTGGAAATGAAGAGGTTGAGAGGTCCCACCGTTGCCATTATCCGGGAAAATCCCCCCAGTAGTGTCATTTTCTGTTTCATAATCTTTATAAATAGACGTTGCATCATTTGGTTTCAGTACCATTTGTGCACTTTTAGTGTTTTTTAAACCTTCAATCAGTACACCAACGCCTTTTGCTGCGTCATTTCCTGTGAGTGTGTTAGCCAAAAGTTCTTTGCTTACACTACCCACCTTGTTTGACTTGAGTTTTGTTTCTATATTGCGAACACGAATACAGTTCTGTAGCGTGATATCAAAAGGAACCGCTGTTGCGCCATTTTTTATTTGTGCAGGGCTATAATCACCCATTTTAACCGTTGAACCACTTACCGATGGGCCACTAAGCGCAGCAGTAAAACAGGTAGGGTTTGTTAATACGATATCTGTCAAGTCAAAGTCGATTTTAAGAAAATAACTCTTGATACTAACGCCAGCATTATATGCTTTGAATGAGTAGAGATAACTATCTGTTCTGGATAATGTTACCCGTTGATTCGTTGTCGGGTTAAAGTCGGTATCGGTATAAAATTCAATCGTGAGCGTTTGCATAACGCCACCAACGGCCCAGTATTTTTTGCTGCTATTCGCGTTGTTGCAAGACCAATATAGGGTTTGCTCGCTTTCGCCACGCCAGTTAAAAGATTGGCTCGTAGAATCGCCAATATACATGCCTGATGGGTTGATATCAGTAGATGTAAGTGTTGACCAAATGTTTGATATTGCTAACGTGTAATACAGGCCTGGAACAGATGTCTTAAAGAGTTTATGTCCGCCATAACTTTTTCCAGAATCAACCATTTTATGTTCAATAGACATTGGTGCGCCGCTTGAGTTACTACTCCTGTTACAGTAAAGGAAACCTCCACCCGAAGCGGAATCTAACTGCGCCCATTTTAATGACACCCCGGTTGGGCCAAGTTGGGTTGGTTTATAAAAAACTAAATTATTGGTGCCTGAACCATACCGGAATTTGACGGTAACATCTCCATTGGGACCTGTCTCTCGCCATTTTTGGTCTGATGGACCAACACCGTAATTATTCCCAACAATATAGCCGACGTCATCATCGGTGCCGGCGCTTGCTGTATAACAACAAGAGCATAGTGCTAAAAAAAGAAAGTATCTGAAGAATGTCTTCATTTTTACTCCATTGTCATGCTGCAAGATAATACTTGTAGCACTTTGTCTGTTATTCGTAGTAGATATCCACTAACACATGGCTTATCAGTGGGCCAGAGGTGACATTCAGTGCTGGATCGATTTTTTGCATTCGGGTACTAAATTTCCAGGATGAATTATTTAGTGCTGATGACATGACCGGATAAACGGAACGTGAGCTACCAGTGGCACTAAGAACGTTGAAGGTATTTGCCGGGTCCTGAATAGAAAATATAACTACCCCAACATTTTTAGCCCCGGCGTTGTCTTCATTAGCGAATATTTGACTGGAACCTGTCGCCATTACGCCACTAAGTGCGCGAAAATTAATATGTAACTGATTTAACACATTCCCTGTGCCCTGAAGTGTGCAGTCCTGTACTGTAATAGTGAACTCTTTTCCACCGGGGTGATAATTTTCGGCTGAAATGTTTCCGGTAAAATCGCCCACGCCAACGACACCTAAATCAATATTTCCGTTGTTGCTGATTCCACTTTGGCAGGTGTTATTTTTTATATTTGCAACAATGTCAACATCCTGTCCTGCAACCACAGGGGAAGTGGCGCTGAATAGCAACGACAGAATCAGAATTGATTTTTTCATCAGATTACGTTGAGTGGGACGCATATTTAGTTCCTGAATCAGTCTGCCTGTTAGTTATAAGTCACGGTGAATGTTGCCGGGGCAGTGAAATCACCCGCAGTGACATTTGTGACAGTTTTATCTTTTGCGACCACCAACACCGCACTCATTGGGTAATCGACAACATTGCTGCCCGTCGCATTAGCAATACTGACTTCTTCTGTTGCGGGGGTGACACAACTGAATTGTTTAGCGCCGTTCTTACCTGGTGTGGATGTGCTCCAGACCTCAACGGCGACCGCCGCTGCTTTTGCTGTTGCCGTTGATGCGTTAGCAAATCCAGGACCATTATTAGAATTACCTTCACATAATGCTCGTGTAGTCAATTTTATTTTGGCCTTTTTCCCGGGAATCCCCGCACAGTCTTTGAACTGTAATTTGAAGGTTTTAATTTTAGTTTCGGCATTAATTTCAGAAATATATACATCACCGAAATTGATGGTGGAAATTTTAGTTGTACCGTCATCAGTCAACGTTGATGTACAGGTACCCATTTCTACGTCAGTAGTAACAGTCAGGCCAATACTGTCAGTGGCCGCATGTGAGGAAATGGTTAACAGTGATGAAGCCAGAAATAGACTACCCGATAATCCATAACATAATTTTTTTAATATCATCATTGTCATCCTTGTTATTGATAGCTGAAGTTAAAAGTTGCCAGTGCGCGAAACTTGCCTGGAACACCTTTCCCTACACTTGTTTCACGCAGTGCGACAGTCATCTCAAGTCCATCGGTGCTAATTTCTGATGCACTCCAACGTATATATTCTGCGCTATTAGGTTTCAGAAATGTATCGCCTGAAGTCGCCTTCCTTTTAAATCCCATTCCGATATAGCTTGTGGTGGAGGTTGTATCACTGGCCAGGGGGATAATTAGCGCGGGTGAACTTCCTGATTGATTTCCTGTCAGGGTTGTATCAATCCAGCTAATTCCACTGCTGCATCCATTGGCTACCAATTTAAAGTTGGCTTCAGATTGTGCTGTTTTATTGGCTATTTTATCCATTCCCATCGAGGGAATAACTAAGGTGTACTTATCATTTCCATTATCAGTGACATTAGTTCCGGTAAGTGTAATATTACAGGTTGTTGCTTTCACGGTAGCGGTAAAATCGACATTAACATCCGTTGCAAATACCGAAGGCGATAACAATAGTCCCATGAGTATTGTTATTTTATGTGGTGTGATTTTTATCATTGGAAGTCCCTTGTGGTTACTGTATCTGACAACGAAGTCCGTTCAGAATAATAGATTGTGCTATTTTTTCTGATGTCGTGTTTTGTTGATAATGAGCAAAACAACTGACCGGTTTGCCCTCTTCAATCCAGGTAATTCGTATATTTCCTTCCTGCCCGATACCGCGAACAAAGGCCTGACCACCCTGACCTACGTTGCCGATGATATTGTTTTGTTCATCATAAATATCCGCTGCAAATGGAATATTTTTACCATCGCTTCGCACGATGTTCATAATTGCCGATTGTCCCTGAACTGTTTCAAAATCAGCAAAGACGACGGCTCCCTGGCGCGGGACGGCGACAGTACTGGTGCTTTTCAATTCAACATCGTTTTCCAGATCGTTAATGTCCAGTGCGATACGATTTTCATGGTATGGCGAAAGGGCGCTGGTCACACCATAACCCCAGCGGTCTACGGTGCTGTTTCCGTAGTTAATACGAGCGCCTTTTGCTCCTGGCGCCTGAATGACAGCCAGAGTGTCGGAATCACTAAAACTGTCATTACTGAACGTCAGCCCGCCGCTATGTAACACAAATCCACCATCAGTATTGAGTGAGAATTGGCGACTATTATCACTGCTTGCTGAGGCTGAACCTGACAGCGTTCCCCACGGCGATTCATAACTGGCATAACCGCCGATATAACTCAAATCATCACTGGATTTATTCATCATATAACCCGTGTTTACGCTGTAGCTGATGCGATTGGTATCGCTGTAACCACTACTGCTGATATTGAGTTGGTTATTACCCTTAAAGTCGCTGTTTAATTGTGTATCAATACTCTGGAAGCCGGAGCTGCGGTGTTCCGTACCCAGTAAATTTTCTATTGGAATCGTGAAGCTGAGATAAATGCTATCGTCGGTTTGACCATCTTCATTCAACGAACGTTGAGCACTGATACTGTAACTGCCCCAGGACGCACTATTGCTATAACCAATAGAGTAATTAGTACTGTTTTGCCCGGAGGCCCAGTAATCTGACCAGCTTCCCGAGAGATAAAATGAACCGTAATCCTTTTTCTCAAATTTCAGCGGTTGGTTGATACTGACCGTGACCTGATTTTTCATGCGCGAGTAATTGCGCATGGATTTAGGTTCAAGCTCTTGCTCAGGATGTTCTACTTCATCAATCAGCGTCAGCGCATCATTGAGGCCCAGATAGTGCTGGGTGGAGTAGCGATAGGCCGCGATATTTAATGATGTACTGGTATTTTCAAATAACTTGTTCCAGGAAATACGGTAGCTTTGTCCTTGATAGGTTTTATCGTCCGGAATGCTGACATTTGAGTGAGTAACATCGACAGAAAAAGCCCCCACGGGGGTATTCATACCAAGCCCCAGCAATCCGGCGGTGTAGTTATTATCAGTTAGCTGAATACCGGTATATCCTGTCAGGTAGTTATTCAAACCATAGTAGTAGCTGGCTTGAAATAAATTAGGCTCATCCTGGATACTGTCTTTTAAAACCTGACCGGCGCTAATATCCCAGCGACCAACGCCAGGGCGCAGCATTTGCACAACAGATGAAAATGGCTGGGAGAACGTCCGTTTTGTGCCATCAGCTTCTTCGATAGTCACAATGAGGTCACTGCCATAACCTGACGGGCTAAGATCGTCAATGGCAAAGGCCCCTGGCGGCACCGTCGTTTCATAGATTTTATAACCATTTTGCATAACGGTTACTTTGGCATTGGTATTCGCTACGCCATGAATGATTGGCGCAAAACTGGCTAATACCGGAGGCAGCATTCGACTGTCACTGTATAAGCGAATACCGCGAATACTGACTGAATCGAAGGTTTCGCCGGTTGTGTAAGATTCACCAATAACCAGTTGTGAACGTAGTGACGCAAGATCGCGTTGTAAATAGCGATTCTGAAAATCGTAATCGCTATGGACATTGGTCATCCAGTTGTAGTTACCCGAGGCACGTAACCGCCAGGCACCTAAGTTTATCCCACCGTTGAATGCCGCATAGATACTGTCATTTGTTCTGCCTGGACTTTCACTGTGATATCCGTTGAGGTTGTAGGAAAGCATGGCTGCATTAATGCCATTTTCCCACAAAGAGGGATCAACATAGTTTTGATAATTCTTCATAATCCATGCCTGGGGGACATCGATATCCAGGCGTTGATCGTTAACATCGTAACGAATGGATGATTGAGGGATCATTTCAGCCAGATTGAGGCAATCACCAAGATCGTCGTCTCGCTTAAGCAAAATGGCTTTTTCGCTATTCTTGTCTGGTGAACTGATATGAAATTGCAATAAATTTTTCTGCGTAATGCAGGCCTGAGCGTTCTTTTTACCTTCAATAACAGCAAAAGCAATGCTTTGGCTCATGATGGGTTGATCGTTAACATACACACTGACATCGTAAATGCCAGGTAGTGTGGGATTGCCTTCTGTATACCGACTAAGGTCGATATTTGAAGCATCCTTTCCCATCAGAAATGTATGGTCATATTCGACGAGTTCAGCGCATAAAGCACTATTGCTATACAGCAGAGCGCAAAACGTGGCGATGTGGGTAAGGTGATTAGTAGATTTAATAGTCACGTTCTGCTTCCTGCTGTGTTATATCCTTGCCAGATTAAAGGTTGGCGTTGCCTTCAATAGATCCACCAAAATCATTAATGGCGAAAAAATGCACTTTTGCAGAGCTTGTTCTGCCACTCATCCCATTTACCTTGATGACGTCGTTACTGAACGGCGCAATCATTGTCATATCCAGGGGATAGCGTTTGCCGTTGGCTTCTAAATCACCACTGCTAAAAGAGACATAGTAGGGCGTAGGGTTATCAACGCGTAATGCTGCTTTGCCTTCAGATGTTGCCCAGGACCACTTCAGAGCCAATGGTGCATCAGATGAAATTCCACTCAATCCTTCCGGGCGATAGAACAGTTTTATACGTGTGCGAAATGCCAGTTGTAGCAGGCTTTGATTTGCTGCTTTTGCTGCATCGGGTTTTGGTGGAACTTCCAGTACGTTAAACCAGAACACACTTTCTCTGTCTTTTGGCAGAGCACTACTGGCGGTGTACATCAGTTTGATTGTTTGGCCACGTTTAGCATCAATACGTGATACTGGTGGCGTAGCGGTAAAGGGGACAGTAATACTGCCTGGTTCAGCGTTATCATCTCCAGTATCTAACCAACTCTGAACCAGCAATGGGTTATTGCCTTTATTTTCCAGACGTACATTGACGCTTTTTTGTTCGCTTTTATAAACTACGCGTGTACCTGAAATTACGATGTCTGCAATAGCTGATGAGCTAAAAGCCATACAGCTCGCTAAGCACAATGCTGCGGTATGTTTAGTATTAAAAAACATAAACCATTCCTTACAGAATTAATTAAAACAGGGAATAATTATCAAAAGTAAAAATATTTGATGTTATTCCCTGTATATATTCACCCGATCAATTTAAGCGGTTGATATTTACTGGTAAGTAATGGTATATGCTGAGTTGGTTTTTACATAACCGGCAGTAGCTGCTTTGCTTGCATCCGCACGAACATAGGATGCTTTAAAATCGTAGGTTGCAGATTTAGACGTTGAATCCAGAGTTTTGCTGTAAACATCACCCGGATTATTGACCTGAACCTGTTTAATAGTAGAACCTTCAATATTGTGCAGAGCGATATTTACGCCGTCAGACGGGGTGTTAATAGACATGTCGTTGTTCAGTGTTCCTTTGCTGTTACCAAAGAAAACAGAACCGAAGGTCATTTTTGCAGTAGTACCCGGAGCCGGGTTAGCTTTGCTGCAGTCAATAGTAATGCTGAATGGTTTAGCTTTAGCACCTACAGTGGTATCCAGTACACCATCAGTAATTTCAGCAACAGTAGCGGTTTGCAGCAGGATCAGACCGTCTTTGTTACCGCCATCAACACGAGCTTCACAAGTGTTATCAACGACCAGACCGCTAATATTTAATTGACCGCCGTCCATATCGTTAGCAGCAAATGCAGTACCAGCAGCCATTGCCAACATAATACCGGACAGCGCAAAACCTAATTTTTTAGACATAAAAATCCTTGAGTAATATTCCATAAAGCAGATAACAGCATTGCATGATGATGAGATTTTGATGCAATGCCATGTAACTGAACGTTACTTTGTTAATGATGTTTGTTTGTTTTTTACTAAGTATTACATTCATTCATCATTGCGACAGCTATTTTGCATAATGCCATGACATATGCAATTTAATTTTACTAAATATGAAAATTAGTAAAATTAACTTTAAAAAATTAAGGGAGTGGTGTATGGAATTAGAATTTCGGGAAGGTATATTATATTTTCTGTGTTTTTATTTATCTTAAATATATTATTATTTGCAATAGCTTAAGGTTATTTTTCGGAATATATTTATATTCACACGAAAAATAATTACCACTTATCTAATTCATTAAAGCCTTTTGCCTGTAGAGCTTCAACTAATGATAAGCCATCAGGAAATACCAATTCCGGCGCAATTTCAAACAGTGGCCACAGCATAAAGCCGCGATTTTTCATATCGTAGTGCGGAACGGTCAGACGTTCGGTATTTATTACTTCATTACCAAACAGCATGATGTCGAGATCCAGCGTGCGCGGTCCCCAGCGTTCAGCTTTACGGACGCGACCTTGCTGCAATTCGATACGTTGTGTGTGATTGAGTAGCTCTTCAGGGGCAAGAGTGGTTTTCAGCGCGACGGCGGCATTTAAGTAATCGGGTTGATCTTGCGGCCCCAGCGGTGGGGTGCGGTAAAACGAAGAAACAGCAAGAATGCGGCTTTCTGGAATATCGCCTAATGCTTTCAGGGCAGCATTGACCTGCTCCAGCGGAGAGGCCAGATTGCTGCCTATGGCAATATACGCCACTGTCATGCGGTACCCTCACGACGCGGTGCGCGTTTGCGTGGACGACGAGTACGACGACGCGGTGACGGTTCTTCATCCAGTTCGTTAAGCATCCCTTTTTGGTCTGGTGGCGCGGAAACCTGGAACTCACCCCACCATTTCACCAGACGTTGCAGTTCAGCGTTACGCTCAACTTCGGCTCGTAAGGCCAACAGGTCGTATGCCGCACGGAACTTAGGATGCTCCAGCAGTTTCCATGCGCGTTTACCCTGACGACGGGACATACGCAACTGCAACTGCCAGATATCGCGGGTTAGCGTGGTCAGCCGTTTCGGGATCGCCAGTGAACGGCAGGCTTCGTCCAGCACGTCGTTCATCGCCAGTGCGAAAGCGTCGTGATAGGTCAGGCCGCTTTCCTGGGCGATCTTCTGTGCTGTCTCCAGCAATGGGTACCAGAACATGGCGGCAAACAGGAACGCCGGGTTCACGCGCATATCGTTATGGATACGCGTATCGGTATTCTTCAGTACCTGCTCAATAATGCGTTCCATCGGGCTGTCGCCATTTTCCGTGAAGTAGCGGGTAATGGTCGGGAACAGCGGCTGGAACAGATGATATTCACACAGCAGCTTATAGGTTTCGTAACCGTAGCCCGCTTGTAGCAGTTTAAGCGATTCTTCAAACAGGCGTGCCGGTGGGATATCGTTCAGCAGGGTAGCGAGGCGAGGGATCGGTTCTGCGGTTTCCGGGCTGATGCGCATGCCCAATTTGGCGGCAAAACGAACCGCGCGGAGCATACGTACCGGATCTTCACGGTAGCGCGTTTCCGGGTTACCAATCAGACGGATAACGCCGTCTTTCAGATCCTTCATGCCGCCAACGTAATCACGGACGGTAAAATCTGCCACGCTGTAATACAGGCTGTTGATAGTGAAATCGCGGCGCTGGGCGTCTTCTTCGATGGAGCCGAAAATGTTGTCGCGCAGCAACATGCCGTTTTGCCCGCGTTGGGAGGTCGTGCGGTCGCTGACGTTACCTTCGTGATGTCCACGGAAGGTCGCAACTTCGATAATCTCCGGGCCAAACATCACATGAGCCAGACGGAAACGGCGACCCACCAGGCGGCAGTTACGGAACAGTTTGCGCACCTGCTCTGGCGTGGCGTTGGTGGTCACGTCAAAATCTTTCGGCTTTTTGCCAAGTAACAGGTCGCGCACGCCGCCGCCAACCAGCCAGGCTTCGTATCCCGCTTTATTGAGCCTGTACATTACCTTCAGGGCATTTTCACTGATATCTTTGCGGGAAATAGCATGCTGCTCACGCGGGATCACCGTCACCTGTGGACGGGCGACTGCCTGTTCAGCCTCGCTTTCCTCGCGGCTTAGCACCTTGCGGCAAAAATTAGCGACTCGGGTAAAAATAGTACACCTCGGTAGTGTCAAACATCATTCAGGACAAAAAAATAGCGGCTAATCATAGCTCAGCATGACGCATTTGAGAATGTTGAATTTACAATTGCCGACTCAGGCACGGCGGTCAGCGTCCAGTTTTTGACGGCTGACTGAAGGATTTGCTCGACGCTGAAATCCTGCCAGTGTGTTTCTACCTGCTGACCCAGAAAATGAAGTGCCGCGATTAACACCGGGCGCGGATCGCCTTTCGGCAACGCAGGCGCATGATTCTGCTTGGAAAGTTTAGCGCCTTGTGGATTAAGCGCCAGCGGTAAATGGATGTAATCTGGCACTTTCCAGCCAAAAAGCTGGTACAGCGAGATTTGCCGCACCGTCGGTTCGATCAAATCTGCCCCGCGGACAATTTCGCTCACGCCCTGGAAGTGATCATCCACCACCACCGCCAGGTTATAGGCAAACAAACCATCACGGCGATGAATAATAAAATCTTCCCGTGCCAGTTTTTCGTCGGCGTGAATAATGCCTCGCAGCAGATCAGTAAACTGGGTGACCGGATGCTGCTGGCGGATACGTACTGCGGCGTTGTCTGGTCCATGATGCAAATCCCGGCAATGACCGTCGTAAATACCGCCAATGCTTTGAATACGCGCACGCGTGCAGGTGCAGTAATAACTTAGTCCTTGCTCATGTAACCAGGCGAGTGCTTCGCGATAGGCGTGGTGACGTTGCGATTGCCAGAGAACGTCGCCGTCCCAGTACAGGCCGTAATGTTCCAGCTGGCGCAGGATAGTTTCTGCGGCACCGGGAACTTCACGAGGCGGGTCGATATCTTCAATGCGTACCAGCCAGCGACCTTGCCGGGCGCGAGCCTGCAAATAGCTGCCAAGCGCAGCAATCAGAGAACCAAAATGAAGCTCGCCGGAAGGAGAGGGGGCGAAGCGGCCAATATAGTGTGTGTCTGTCATCTCTTTGAACAAAAAATAAGGCGGGAGCATTTCCCGCCTGTGGTAAACGTGATGGAACGGCTGTAATTAGCCAGCCATCTGTTTTTCGCGAATTTCAGCCAGCGTTTTGCAGTCGATGCACAGATCGGCTGTCGGGCGCGCTTCCAGACGGCGAATACCGATTTCAACACCGCAGGATTCGCAGTAGCCGAAATCTTCGTCTTCCACTTTTTTCAGCGTCTTCTCGATCTTTTTGATCAGCTTACGCTCGCGATCGCGGTTACGCAGTTCGAGGCTGAACTCTTCTTCCTGGGCTGCACGGTCTACCGGGTCCGGGAAGTTGGCTGCTTCATCCTGCATATGTGTAACGGTGCGATCGACTTCATCCCTGAGTTGATTACGCCATGCTTCCAGAATACGACGGAAGTGCGCCAGCTGGGCTTCATTCATATACTCTTCGCCCGGCTTCTCCTGATATGGTTCCACCCCAGCGATGGCGAGAATACTCAGGGACGATGTTTTACGGTTTTGCCCTTCTTGCATGTTGCTTCTC
>OGTI01000117.1_pt1 | contig 33875 bp, 39 predicted proteins | sample 1574601 | NCBI WGS metagenome assembly OGTI01 (sample SAMN03295810, study PRJEB24534) | human gut metagenome | isolation source: fecal sample 5 from infant 1 | host: Homo sapiens | place: USA: Pittsburgh, PA | collected 2014-07
ATTTCTCCAGCGGCGTCTGCAGCCGTTCGTAAGCCTTCTGCGCCTCTTCGGTATACTTCAGCTGTGACGACTCACGCTCAGCCCTGTCCCTTGCCGCCAGTTCACCGGCTTTTTCCATATCCGACTGCAGCGTTGCCGCTGCCAGACCCAGACGGGCATTTTCCCGGTCATCCCATGCGCCCTGAAGGTTGGCACGAAAAGAGGCGGTTTTTCCCCGGCGCTGGCTCCGGCTCTGGTACCACTGCCATTTTTTATCCGCCTCATCAAATGCCTTCTGTGCACTGGCGAGCATATCCGCTGAGGACTCAGGACGACCGATATCCAGAATGGCATCCCACATCGATTTGAATGCCTTCCCTGTTTTATCCGCCCAGGTCTCCAGTGTCCCCATGTTTTCTTTCAGGCGACGGGTCTGCTCATCAAAGCCTTTCGTGGCGATATCGTTCGCCGCCTGTAAGGCCCCGGCCTCGTCTCCGGAACGCTGCAGCTGTGCGACATACGCAATCTGCTCTGCCGTCACGTTACGGAACTGGCGCGCCATTGCAGTCAGCCCCGACGTCGGGTCGGTGGTCAGTTTTCCGAAAGCCTCTGCAACCTTGTCCACCTCCACACCGGATGCAGACGCAAAACGCGCGACACTCTGGTTGATGGCATCAAACTGTTCACCACCACGCACACCGGCATTCACCAGGGCTGCCAGTGACTCTCTCGCCTGGTTAAACGTCAGCCCTGCTGCCTGCCCGGCTCTGGAGAGCGTCAGCATACGATCGGCAGTCAGTCCGGACTGATTACCGGAAAGAACCAGGGTTTTATTAAACGCTGAAAGCGTGGAATCTCCCTGGTACCAGGCGTACACCAGCGCACCTGTCGCCACCGCCAGCGAGGTGACCCCGACCATCGGCAGGGTGATCGCACCGGCAAGCCCCCTGAACATGGGGATCATCCCGCCGAAGGAGTCCTTCACCTGACCGCCCTGTTGCAGCAGGATCAGCCACGGATTCTGACCACCGGCAAGCTGCGTGGCGATATCCGTAAACTGTGCGGGCAGGGTTCGCATGGCCGCTTTATACTGCCCGACGGAAATCCCGGCTTTTTGTGCAGCCAGCGCCTGACGGCTCAGCCCCTGCTCAACAGCAGCGGCCTGTTTCTTAAAAGACTGGCTGACACGCCCGGCCATCAAATCCGCAAGGTCACTGGTTTCACCCAGTTCTTTCTTTACCCGTGCAGCCTCTTCAGAAAAACGGGTTGAATCCAGTGTAAGAACAGCTGTCAGATCGGCAAAATTACCCGCCATAGCGTACACCTCCTGGAATTCCCTCAGACACCATCATCAGCATGGCTTCATCCTCTGTACTGCTCCGCATGTCATCACTGACCATAACGATTTCCTTCCCGTCAGCCCCAAAGCGGACACCACCAGAAAGACCTGCCGCTTTCCGCATCAGCATATCGTCCTCATCCGGCATCTCCGTCTGCTCATCATCACGTCGGGGTGCCAGCAGACTGAAATCAGAGGGATGCATATCCGGATCGCAAAAAAACAGGCTGAGTACAGCGTACGTCAGCCCGGAAAAATGCATATCCAGCTGGGTATCCTGAAAATAATGCGTGCGGTAAAAACGGTGCCAGTCGGCATATTCGGTGGATGTCATCCCGGCAAGCATGGCGCGCCAGTCGGGTCTCCCCATCTCACGCGCCAGTCTGAGGGCAAAGTTCAGCTCACCGTCGAAGACTTTCCCGCAGAAAAATCATCATCAGTCAGCGTGTTATTTTTCGCCACTTCAGTAATATCAGTATCCGGACGAACAGCTTCGATCATCCCGGACAGGCACAACACCACGTCTTCCGCCCGGGCAATGGCATCGGCAGGCCAGGTGGTGAGCACTTCCTGCTCTATCTTCATCACGGCCTCATTCATTGACGGTGACTGCGTTTTCTGTGGATGGTTATGCCACAGGGACATCGCCACCAGAAACGCGCCGGTTCTGACAAGATCTTCCACACTCACCTGCAGGTTGCCGCTGGCTTCAGCCTCTTCTGCCCGCCGTTTCAGGAGGGCAAGATGCTCAATACGCTGCAGCGCAGACAGCTCAGAAAGCGTGACGGATACACCGTTATATTCAAATTGTTCTGTTTTCAGGAACATCGCTTATCTCTCAGCTCTTTAGCCACCCGGCACATTATTAACGGTAATTTCAGCCACCGCAGCAAACTGACCATTACCGGAAATCACAGGGATGCTGACTTTTCCATCCTTAACCCCCGTCACAGTAATCGTCATATCTTTCACGCTAATGGTGGCTTTCGATGGATCGGCGGAAATCGCCCTGAATGTCTTATCCGTTGCATTTTCCGGTTCCACAGTAACGGTCAGGGTGGTTGTTTTCCCTTTTTCAACCGTACCTGTCGGCGTTACCTTAATCGCAGTGACCGGCGTAATTTTGCTGCGTTCTTCCGCTACAGAAGGTTTACCCACGTTAGTGACTTTCACCGTGCGGGTGATCACTTCTTTCGCCGTCACGGCCTTACCGATACTGCTGACCCAGCCACGAAACACATCCACCGTGCCATTCGGAAAACGGATTTTATAGGCCCGGACATCGCCGCTTTCAAACCAGCCTATAAGCCCTTTCTGACCTTCCTCTCCCGGTTTCCAGGCCAGCGTAAAACTGGTATCACCTGCAGATTTCTGTCCCTGCCCGGTCGCGGTCCAGTCCGCGTCTTCATCATCCAGGTAGTTATCATCGTAGGGTTCAGCCGTCATCTCGCCCGGCGTCAGATCCTTCACCTTAGCCAGTCGCTGCCAGTCATCGTCTGACAACGGGTTTGCATAAGCATCAGCCTTGCCGTTGTAAACCCACAGAGTGGTACCGGCACCTTTTACCGGCTCCAGGGGATTTGGTGTTGCCATATCGTCCTCACATCTCGTAGGTAATTTTCCACAGGAGATCTGCCGATCCCCACATCATAAACTCATCATCCCGGCGGTAGTCATACCCCTGAAGATTCATCTTCAGCAGTAACGCACTGAGGCCGGGAACCGCCTCCAGCGCAGGAAGGATTTTCTCTTCCATCCACATATCCAGTGCCGAGTCCGGTTCTTTTGCCCTGAGAAAAAATTCAATATGCAGTGTCGCCTCCCAGGTCCCCTCATCAACGAACTCGTCAGCAGCAGACGCATCAGTCAGGTAAACAGCAACAGCAGGCAGTTCCTGTTCATCAATAAAAACCGGGCGGCCGTCAAACCAGCTCACCCGCTCAGAAATATTGTCTTTCAGGGCAGACAGAACTGCCGCCCGTATTTCACGGTGTTTCATACACCCTCCCTGTCATTTTCTTTTCAGCACCAGGCGTAACTGATGCGTCATGGCTTTCATCATCTGCACTGGTAATTTTTCCCGGTACATCCGGTCCCGTTCACGTTCAAAGGTTTCTGCCAGCGGTCCGGCAGTCGGAATTTTCACCACTTCAATTGGCAGACGGTGGCGTTTCGGCCTCCCTTTGCTGTCAGCGCCGGTGGACGATGGTGCCCACGGCATACGCTGCATCACATGCCAGCGTCCGTTAGCCAGTCGGGTGATAAAGGCGTCCGGGATCCGTCTTTTCCCCACAATCAGCACACTGCCGCCCCCTTTCAGGGCCGCACGCTGTCCTTTCTTTCTCCGTTTTCTGCGGGAAAGTCGAACGCGGGCCTCCCCCAGTTTGATGGCAGGCAGGTTGCCGGTATTGATGTAAACCTTTGCATAAACCTTATCCGGTCGTGCCGGACTTAACCGGATGCGGGCACGGATAAGACGGCGGGGAACGGCCAGCTCCCTGGCAACTGAAGTGGCCGTTTTCGCAATGATGGCCCCCGCCACGCGGTTCAGTGTCGTGGCAGAGGCCAGGGGAACGGCACGGCGGTCAATTGCATCCAGATTTTTCATGGCCTGCGCCAGACCTTTTATTGCCATGCTCATTCCTGTTCGACAAAAATCCGGGGTTTACCGTTGTACGTGTCATAACGGGTCACCGTCAGTGTACGGCCATCAAACACAACAACATCATGACGGGCCGGACGGTACCGGGCTGAAAACACCACCAGTGACAACTGGCTGCCCGAAAGCGCCCCCATCTCCGCGGACTCTTCCTCCGGCATCACGTCATACACGACGCCGTTAATCTCCGCCTGTTTGCCCATCACCCGAACGGTCGCCCCGTCCATCCGGCAACACATTCGCGTAAACAGATCAGACATTGATTTTTACCGCCACAGTGGCGCTGTTTGCAGGAGCATTTTCCCAGGCTACCCCCGCGGCCACCGCACCCTCTGCAGCCAGCTGCACAACCCCGTCCTTCAGATAAACCACCGCGCCGGACTGAATGTCGTCAGCAGACTGTTTGGGCAGAAGGAACACGCCTTCGGCAAAACCGTCACCGGCATCACCGGCAGGAATATCGGTAATGGCCACGGCCACCATACTGCCGACCACCACCGCAGCACCGCTCAGGATGGTCTGATCTCCGGCATTCACCAGTTCAATGGTGGTACCGTCCTGTACAAAATTTTTCGCCATAATGCTGTTTCTCCGGACAGCCCCCTGTGGGGCTGTTTTTCAGGCATAAAAAAAGCCCTTTCGGGCAGTGATTGTGATAACTCGGTTATCAGGCCACCGACGAACGCACCAGCCCGCGCCAGTCAAGTGGTGCCACTCCGGCATCAATACGGATTTTTGTGGCAATGCCGTCAGTGGTGAAACCTTCCTGCTGATCAATGTATGGAGTGTCCACACCATCCAGCCAGGCCACTTCAATGGTGTCAGTGCCCTGTGCCGCCGCCAGATACCAGGTTTTCGGATCTGCCGCATCAAGACGCGCTTCTGCAATCACCTCAGCAAAGTTCTGGATGGGGTTAATGACACCGGCGTTTGCATCCGCCCCTTTCACACTGGCCGATTTGATGGTCTGGTTCGCCACCGTCTCCAGTGCCACCGGTACCAGCATAAAGGCCGGACGGATATTCAGGGCGCGATCGCCTTCTTTCTGCAGGCGCATCATCTGACGGGCCGCATCCAGTCCGGAAACGGAAATCCCACCGGTGGCAATATTTTTGTGATCGGCATGGAACAGCGCCTTACCGTCTGACAGTTTCGGGTTATCCGTCAGCACCTTGTAAACCAGGTCACCAATCGTTGCCTTCGCCGCACGCCCCATCTTCATCGGCACGTCCACCAGCATATTCAGATCATCATTGATAATGGCCTGGCGGGTGATGGAGAAAATCTCCCCGTAAGTGGCCAGTGCAATGGTCTCCTTGCGATCTGAGGTGGTGATGTATTTATACTCCGCCCCCTCACGAACCTGGCGCAGAGAACCAAAACCGCCCATCCCCACGCGATACGCTGTTTTGAAGTCTGACAGGCGTCCCTTACGGGTCCACTTCTGGAAGGTTTCTTCTGATTCCTCCCAGCCCTGGATCAGCCCCTTGTTCGACACATCCAGCAGAATATTGCCAAAATCAGAGGTGCTGTGCGTCAGCGCCAGCCCGACCATCTGCATGGGGTTATAACTGGCCACCCCAATACCGCGCTCCGTCAGTGACATGCGAGCCCATTCACGCAGGGTCATCCCGTTATAGGCGTTATCCTTCTCGACATTTTCAAATCCGGCACGGGCCAGCATCGCCTGGCGGATCCCGTCCCCCACAAAATTGCCGTTTCCGGCATAAATATGAGCCGGTGTATTTTTGTTGGTCGGCGAGGACTCCTTGCCCATTTCATTCAGCAGACGTTCACGGGCCATTTCCAGCGAACAGTCAGGATCAGCCACGCACTGTGCCTGAAGCGTCTGATAGCGACCGCCGAACATGGCAAACAGATCGTTAATGCCTGACATGCGGGCTTTCTGTTCTGCCATAACGCGGGCGCGAATGGTCGCCTCATCAGACACTGCCGGTACCGGTGATGGTTCTGTTACCGCCGGTGCAGGGATTGTCACTGTGGTATCACGCGGGGCACTGTTGTATGGCTGCGTGATCATATTTCGGATGGATTCCGGCATCTTTTTAAATTCCTCTGTACGTTTTGACTGAATACATGCCATTGCCTTAACGGCTGGCGTCACCTGGTCTGCAAATCCGTGTGCCAGACACTCGGCACCGGACATCCAGGTCTCATCCGCCAGCATGGCGGCAATTTCATCGGTAGTTTTTCCGGTTTTCTGCGCATATACCGGCACCATAACCGACTCAAGTTTGTCCAGACGTTCGGCATAAGTGCGCATTTTCTCCGCATCACCACCGCTGATCCCCCAGGGTTTATGGATCATCATGAAGGCATTTTCCGGCATAATGACCGTGTCACCGGCCATCGCAATCAGGGATGCCATCGAGGCGGCAACGCCATCCACATACACGGTAATGGCCGCACCGTGATTTTTCAGGGCATTAAAAATGGCGATGCCTTCAAAGACATCGCCACCCGGTGAGTTGATGTGGAGATTAATGTGGGTGATATCACCCAGGGCATTCATATCGCTGACAAACTGCTTCGCGGTAACTCCCCAGAAACCAATCTCGTCATAAATATAAATATCCGCCTCACCCTGACCACCCGCCTGCATCCTGAACCAGGATTTATTCTTCATGCTGGCTGTCGGTGGCCTGCTGACGCTGTTGTTCAGTTCCGGCACTGTTGCCTCCTTTGTCGTTGACGGGGTCAGTATCAAAGACCAGCCCCAGTCTGCTGTTTTCATCAATTTCAGCCTTGCGGCGACGTTTGACCTCATCCGGATTGCGCCCGCCGGCACGCACCCAGTCAGATTCTGTCGCTGCACCACCCCGGATCTGAATTCTCCAGGCTTCAGCTTCCTTAACCGGGTCGATCCACGGCATCACCGGACCGGAATACGTCGCGTTATATAGCGTTTTCATCTCCACATCCGCCGGAATTTTCAGCAGACCTGCCGCAACCACCATATTCAGCCATGTCCGGTACACCGGACGGGTTACCGCGCCAATAAAACAGTCCTGCAGGATCAGGTAACCATCCGTGGACTCGACCAGCTCCTGCCGCTGGGCACTGTAGGTGCCGTTATAGTTACGCGCCGCACTGGAAAAACTCAGACGACTGCCCGCTGCCACTGCACGCAACTGGCCGTTGCGGAAAGTTTCAAGGTTGGGATTGGGACGGTCTGATTTGACCATGCCGATATCCTCGCCCTTGCGCAAATCGTCATAAATAATACCCGGTGTGATATGGACTTCCCGGTCGGTTTCTTTGATCCCCGGCTCTTCATAGTCCTGCCCGTCACCTTTACGGATATACAGTCCCAGCGCCGCGGCAATACGCGCCGCAGTGAGTTCCGCATCCTCATACTCCTTAAGGGCACTGATCCGTATCAGCACCCCCGATAACATGGATGAGCCTCGCGTCTGATGCAGACGACGAGTGAACTTCAGGTGGATCATTTTTCCGGCAGCGATTTCTTTCGTATCACTCTGCCGGCCGCTGACCGGATAATTTTTATAAACCAGATATTTTTTCGGTCTTCCCCACTCATCAAGAAAAACCCCCTGATTCAGTCCGGCGGATTCATCAGTGCGCATGGGAACAAAATCCGGCTCCATCGCCTCAAGCCAGAATGGCACTCCCGCCGTCCGTTCCAGACCGTTTCCCGCACCACTGACCATCTGCGCAAACACTTCACCATCCCGCAGCCAGGTCCGCAGCAGTAAACGTTCAAGCACGGGACGGGTATACTGCCCTGTCACATCCGGACTCACGGACCACTCAGCCCACAACCGGCGGATATCCGCAGCCAGCTCTGCCGCCATTTCCCCGTTTTTTCGTAATGGCTGAGGCTCCACAATAATTCCCCTGGCACCAATCACCCGCTCTTCCAGCTTGTCAAACACACCAATCACCAGGTCATGATTGATATCCAGAAAACGGGCCTGCTCCCGCAGGGAAACCGCACCGTATTTACTGAGCTGATCAGCAGAGCGATTTTCCCGCCGGGCTTTATGTGTCCGGGTCGGTTTCACCGCCTCATAGGCCATGATTAACGCCCTTGAACGCAGTCTGGCTGCTTTCCAGCCGGGGGAAAACACGCCTATCACATCATCAATAATTGCCATTAAAACCTCGCCAGTTTAAATCCTGGTTTTCCCCGCCTGCGGCTCACCATCGCGGCAAGCCTGCGTTCCCACTCCTGACGTCCGGCGCGGATCTGAGAAAGGCTTTCCAGCGTCAGTTGCTGTCCGTTGAAGGTGACAGACTTCCCCTCCAGTACGGCCATTTCCGCTTCACGGTACCGCTGTATCATTTCTCTGGCTTCTTCTGTGCTCACAACCAGCCTCCTGATGTTATCCATGGATTATCTTCCGCACGCTCCGTCCGTAGTTTTTTCTTCCGGCGACGGCGTTTTTCTGCCCCGGCCGTCAGTTCCGGGGATACCGTTTCACCAGAACGCTCCTGCGGGAAGACGAGCCACGTTTCCCGCTGTGCCCAGTCCGGTGCGGAGGGCCAGCGGATCTTTTCGTAACCATGCAGAACGGCAAGCGCATCCGCATAAACCAGCAGGTCAAACGCCTCGTTAGCTCCCCTGCCCGGTTTTCGCCATTTTCCGTCACTGCCGCGCTCTTCATAGGTCAGCTCATCGTAAAACCATCGCCCCAGCCAGTCGGGAAAGTGGATATAGTTCGGCCCTGGTGTGTCACGCCACAGGGCATTATTTACACGGTCCTTAAACGCATCCGTCTGAACCAGCCACAGCGCGACATCGCCACTGGCTCTGGCACGGCGGGCACTTCTGCCGGTATTATCCGGGAAGGTACGGTTAATCAGCCTGTCACGGCGAAGTCCATCCCCCTTGAACAGAAACACCCTGTTGCCCAGTCCGTCACTCCGGCAACGACGCCAGAAACGATAGGCGTTATCTGTCACCCCGGCTTCCCCTCCCGTATCCACCGCCATGGCCATCAGACGCATGCGCACATCCGGATCAGAAGCCAGCGGCCATGTTTTATGGAACACATCCGTCAGCAACAAATCCCAGTCCTCCGGATATGCCGCCGGATCAACCGGCAGACTTTCACCGTTGGGACTGCAGCGCAGTGAATGCCGGATGTTATAGCGATCAACAATCCAGCGTTCCCCCTGCTCTCCGTATCCGGTGATCTGCACAACAAAACGGCGATTTTTACCGCCCTGTACGTCAACCGTTGCCTCAATAAAACGCACACCATCCGGCACAGATCGCCGGGGAAACGGCTCGGCACGCTGTTCAAGCAGTTCACTTTTACGCTGTTCCGTGGCTGAACGGGGCAGATAGGGGCGTCCGATATCGGTGTTCACCACCGCTTTCAGGGTCTCTTCACTGCCGGTTCGCTCATACTCTTCTTCTGCCGCCAGCAGTTTAAAAATCAGTTGTTCCCAGGTCTGAAACGCCGCAGCCGGCCCCTCCATCCAGAATGACGCAATCCTGGAATTTCGTGGTGTTCCGGTGATACTGCCGTCCGCCACCGCCCGTTCACCTTCACGAAGCCAGATCCCTTTGTTATTCAGTTCGCGTTTCTGCTCAGGGGCAATCAGCCCGCGACAATGCGGACACATCAGACGGGCAGCCTGACCGGCAGCCACAAAATCCGGGTTATTCCGGTATCCGGTCATGTTATCCATCACCGGCTGAAAATATTCCCCGCAGTGCGGACACGGCCAGTACCACCGGCGGCGGTCTCCCCGGTTATACAGTGACAGGATCCCCGTTGTTGGCGGTGCCTCATGTGCGCCGCCACAGCGCCATTTGGTGTCAGTGATATCCCGCCCCGGCGAACTCTCGACCAGGGTCATCCCCGAGGACATAAAGGTGGTGGTACGCTTTGATGCCAGGGTGAAGGCATCCCCTTCCCCGTCCACGTTTTCAGGGAAACGGTCATAATCCGTCAGCGCCACACGACGGTAATCCGAAGAAGAAAATACAGTGATCGACGGCCAGCCAATCTTCAGGAAGGAGCCGTCAAGAAACATTTTATCGTGGACGTTGTTGTCATTACGGGAAGGACTGAGACGCTTACTGACCTCCGGGCTGTGACGAAACGTTCTGGAAAGACGCGTTCTGGAGTGTTCCCGCGCCTTCGTCTCGGTCATTTGCACCACCAGCATATCCGCCGGATCACAGATGATGCCGTACACAATCCAGCCGTCAATCAGCCCTTCGGTTTTCCCGGTTCGCGCAGGTCCCACAAACACCACCGCGTCATATTCACGGGCTGATAATGTATTAATGGGGTCAATCATATAGGGCGTCAGCGATGACTCCCACGGACCGGAAGTATTGGCTCCCCGTGGTACCCGCATATAACGCCTGATGGCTTCCGCTACTGGTAACCGGCTGGGCGGGCGAAACAGCGAGGCCACTTCGCGCCAGATATCGGATGCGCGGCTATGGCTCTCGTTCACCTGATTCACATATCGGCCTCATCACAACAGTCAATGACTGCCTTTTCCAGTGTGTCGCGGATCTCATCAACCACAATCTGTACTTCATTCAGTTGTGATGCGGTCCACCCTCTGTCCCTTTCCAGCCGGTCAGGCCAGGTTTCCAGTACCTGAACTATCGCTTTCACCACGACAGAAAAGGACCGCCTGACATCACTGACAGGCACAAGCTGAACAGTTTCATGCTGAAATTTAAGACGCTCGCGCTCGGACTGATACCATGCCTTCCGATCATGTGGGTTCATCTCTTCATCTTCGGAAGTCGGTGGTTTTTCCAGCAACGAAATAATCAAATCCGTCAGGAGATACAGTTTTTTCTTTTCATTACTGCCTGGTGCAAGAGGAACATCCGCCATTCTGGCGGCAACAGTCTGCCGGTGCAGACCTGAAAGGGCTGCCAGTTGATTAATATTTAACTTCATATTTTTCAGCTCGCCGTCCATTTACATCCCTCCACATAAACCGCTGAACAAAAGTGGCTCTTTTTTTGTAAAGAAATGCCGCCATATAAAGATGTCGAACAAAAATCAACCGCAATCATCATCTTTTTAATGCTAAACACATTAAAAACAATAAGTTACCATTATGATGATGATGACGATAAAATCACAAAAATGCGCCTTTTTCCGCGCCGCCCGCCCCGTGTTCAGGCCCACCCCACCAGGAGGACCCGCAAAAATGATAATGGTTATCATTTTCAATGTAGTCCGGTTTCTTCCACCATCGCACCGGACAGGCGACTATGAGGGGACAACGCCGCGCTCCGTTAACGCGGTAAACCCCGGTGTGTATCGTTTTTGATTATCCCCGCACACTCGCGCAGAGGAGTATCCCGGTCGGGCTGCGGTCTCTGTTAATGCGGGGATACGGCGACAATACCGCGCATGGATAATAAGGTCGCTCAACACACTCGCTGTAATGCAGCGGATACCATGCGGCATTTAGCGGTATTCATCGTACACTCAACGGTTAGCTCTTCATTCGTGGCATTCACCTGAAAGGTCCGGGAGTGTAATTGCATACATTTACCACTGAACGAACCTTCAACAAGAACACGACCACGCTGCAAAATACGGAACAGAATTGTTCCCTGAAGAGGCTTTACGGTTACCAGTAATTTCTTCATGCATTCTCCGGATAACAAAAATACTAGTTAATACACTGAGTGCGGATATATTCCTGCGCCCCTTCCACCTGCTTCTGCATTGTCATCAACCGTTCTCTGAGGATGAAATAATCCCGTTCAGCGGTGTCTGCCAGTCGGGGGCCGGTTGCATTATCCACGCCGGAGGTGCCGGTGGCTTCACGCACGGTACCGGGGCAGGTGGCGTTGATCCGCAGGCGCTTACGACCAGCGGCAACATCAGCGCGAAGAGTTTCATTTTCAGCTCTCGCATCGGCTAATTCCCTCGAGTATTTTGCATCGAGCGCAGCAACATCGCGCTGGCGCACCTGCATATCAGTAATGGTTGCGTTCGCCAGCTTCAGTTCTCTGGCTTTGTTATCGCGCTGCGCTTTGTAGGTAATCGCGTTATCACGGTAATGGTCTGTTGCCATCCACAGCGCACCACAGGCCACCAGCAGAATAACGATAAACGCGGAAAGCATTCGGTTTATGTTCACCCCAGCAGCCCCGACGAAGACAACATCATCCAGGCCATGGAAAGAAAAAGAGCAACCAGCATTAGTGAAAATGAAATGCCGACAATTACACAGAGGATCTTCGCCAGCGTTATGAGTTTGTCTGGCATGCTTAATCCTCCCTTCATGATTTCAACGCAATGACCAGTTTTGCCAGCCCATACAGCATCGGGGACACAGCAACACCGACCGCCACCCACTTAATGGCAAAAGCCAGTGCTCTGCTGATGTCATCAATTACAGGCGCTTTCAGTTCAAGGCCGTTTTTCATAGTCAACCTCAACAGAATTCGTTTATACTTCGCCATGTTCTCCCTTGCCTTACTCAAGGTCAGAAACACAAAACCCCGCTTGGTGCCAACAAACGGGGTTTTTACTTTTATTCACTTACGTTTCGCCAGTTCGCAGGATTTCGTGTTATCCGCCCGCGTGGCCATTCCTCATTTTTCAGCAAAATATTCTGCTTATCTGTCGATACCCCAGCACGCCAGCGCGCTCTCCTGGTCACGACGGGATACCTGACCGTAACAGTTGTTTGAACGAATACGGCAGTCTCTGCCACCGTCCTTAATCCACCAGCGAATCGCTTCGCAGGCACCTTTTCGATCACCTGTATTAATTCGTCTGTAAAACGTCGACGGGAAACACTTACCGGGACCAATGTTGTACGGACAGAATGACGCGATCCCCGCTTTCTGGGGTTCGGTCAGTGGCACTCTGATGTTTTTCTCCACCCACGCCAGCGCTTTATCACGCTCAATGGCGTTAACCTGGTCGCATTTTTCCTTCGACAACTTCATGCCCGGAACGACAGGTTTGCCATCCACCATGATGGCACCACGGCAGATGGTCCAGATACCTGCACCATCACGGTATGCCGTGGTGTGGTTGCCTTCCTTTTCATCCAGAAACTGGTCGAGAATGTCAGGCGCAGACGCCCCTGCACCAATCAGCGCCAGAACGGCAGCAGACAGGCCGTATCTGATTTTTGCGTTCATGGATATTTATCAGGATTTATCGGTTTCTGCCCACGGACAGGTTTATCTGTTCCGGTCAGTGAATTAAGGTTGTGATTCCGGTGGAGTCTTCAGAGAACAAGTAATTCTTCCCGGTAGCTTTCCTTTGTAGGTTATCAACACATTCTGCGCCTCTAAAATTACGGGGCGCTTTTCCGGCAACGGACCATCCCCTTCACATAACCCGGCAGCAACATCCATGAAAAACTGCTTCGCCTGCTTTTTCGCCTCAGCTTCGTAAAACTCCAGCGTGGCACCTTCAGTACGGTCAAGACTAATCGCCACATCTGGCAACAACAGCGACGCTTGCCTGTCACCTTCCGGCTTCACAGTAACAGTAACCTTATCCCCGTAATTATTTATCCCCTTAACAACCAGTTCATATTTTTTATTCATCACTTTACTCTCCCCGCGCCGCCTTACGCCGGTCCTCTTTGATTTTGAAATACAGGTTAGTCAGATATGTCAGCAGCCCAAACAGCAGACTCCCCAGCACGCCTATTGCCGCCCACTGAGACGGGGAAACCCTGTCCAGCAACTGCAGGAACCAGTAGCCCGTTCCCACCGCTGACGTGGTGTATGACACACCTGTTGTGATTTTTTCCATCTGGTACATACCCCGTCTCCCGCAATCCGGAAGCTCACAACAACAAGTGGGGCATCAGCTCACACCGACACCCCCTGCGCATGGTTACATCATCATTTCGCCGTCAGGCTGAGGCTCTTCACTACCGTCAGGCTGAGACCCGACGCCATCTGAAACAGCACTGTCATCCGCAATGCCTTCCGGCTCCGGAACCGCTGGTACGCCCAGCAGCTCATCCAGAATGGCATCCACTTCTGCATCAAGACGCGCCTCAAGGTTCTGGCGGAGTTTCTGTTTCAGTGCGCTCAGGACTTCTTCAGAGCGCAGGACTTCCTTCACTGCCTCAGCAGTGACCAGGGATGTGATTTCTGACATGGGATTTTCTCGTTGAAAGGTGTTGTCAAGAAAGTGACTACGGAATGAGCGGATCTTCGGGTTTGCTTCCGGCTGACTGACTGGCGCTGATTCTCTCAGCGGCCCTTTTATCAATCTGCCTGCGCCAGAAATCGCGCACTGCCCTGTACCCACCCGAAAGAAGATACATAACACAGACTGCCGTACAGAAGTACAGCATTAACTGGTTCAGAAATGTCATGGTTTCTCACCGTGATAGTTGACATGATTTACTTATTTTTGTAGAAAAATATCGCAAACTTCGGTGTCATCGTGGTCGTTTTACCAGCCGCCAGCATTCATGTAGTGGACACAGTTCATCCCTTTCCTTCATTGCTGGCGGCCTTTTTTTATCATGCCGCGGCATCCGCGTTGTTCACTTCCACCTTCACACTGTCAATCAGCAGCGTATATGTCGCCGCCTTTGATATGCCTGTCAGTTGCAGTTTGTCCGCCGCCCCTGATGCCGGAGATTTCACCAGTGTGAACGGCGTCCCCCGTTTCTCATCCAGTACCGGCGTCACCTGAATGCTGTTGTTTCCGGCAAACTCAAAAGCCAGTGTGTGCCATCCGTTATCAAAGACCCCGAACGTATCCAGCTTCGCATTCGGCTTCTTGTGGTGCATCGCGTTCAGGTTCGTCGCATCCGTCTGCAGGAAGAAGGACATCAGCATGTCGTTGCCTTCCTCTGCCAGCGTCACTCCCTCCGGCAGGGACGACAACTGCCAGTAAATGCCCAGGGCAAACTGATTCGGCACCAGTGAACCCGGCAACTTAAACCGTACGCTCACACGTCCTCCTTTCTTCAGCAACTCTGCCCCCTGCCCGGCTGCATCATGCTCCAGAAACCAGATGTGGTTTTCCGGTTTATTCAGTTGCAGGGCCTTACCTCCCGTAGCCCCCGCATCACTGACCACCGCTTCAGCAATGTTTTTGTTAACATTGTCTCCGCTCGCCGGTTTGTGATAATAGCGCCAGCCCTGTGATGCCAGGTCTTCGCCGGACGCCAGCAGACTCATCAGGGTTCGGTTACTGACCGGACCTTCCGGCTCTCTCTCCGTACCTTCACCGGAAGGTCCGGTGGGCTTCACCGTATCAGGCTGTTTTCCGGTAATGAATTCAGCGGTTCTCCCGGCATGCACAAGAATCGCCGTTGCCAGACGGTCGGAAATAATCCCACGACGTGCCCATGATCCAAAATGCGTTTTACGGTCAGCCGTCGTCCAGGTTTTGGCGTCCGTTCGACCACCGGCTCCGTAATACCCAATATCCGCAACATCCGGATCTTCTGACGGCTCGTTGGTACCCACATTTCGCCCGTTTTCATCCGTCATAAACGGCACAAAGAAGATTTTTTTTGCGGATTTCGTCTTATATGCACCATACACCGCATCGTATTGCGAAGAATAAGTCTGCTTCCAGTAGTAGGTCGTGTCGCCACAAATCCAGGGAACTGATGACGGAGAGCCCCCGAGACACTGACCTCCGAATTCCGACAGGTCAGAACGATATTTTTCCACCATGGAATCAAACAGCCCCGGCTGAGTGGCGTATGCACCCTGTTTCAAATCAAACTCGCCCTGCATCCAGACCACTGCAAGCAGAATATTTTTAGGGTTGGCCTTCAGTGCGGCCTGAGTACGGGTAAGCAGGTCCTTGTACAGTGGCTTATCTACACCCCAGCGTGCCGAGGTCTCGCTTGCGCCGGTGGATTCGCTGAAGGTACCTTCATCGCCCGCCAAAAATGCAGAACCACCACGGCAGCACGGAACCAGAAGAATACCGGCATTCGCCGGAATAAACGGCAACAATTTCTTCGCGATATGTAATCCCTGCCCCACGCATCCATACTGAGCTGCGCTGGCTTTCGGGTGTGAAAACTTACTCAAATCCTGAACATCATGCAGGCAGTGGTCCGCAGGAATAATGTCATTGTAGTTACAGGACGCACCACCCGGCGTGACAGTGCTGCGACGCGCCAGCTGTTTAATACGCGGGTCCGGACGGTCATATGTCTCCGGCAGCGGAAGCCCTTCACCATACGCCATACCGTTTGACTGCCCGGCCAGGGCAACAACAAAGTAATACTCCGGGTTGCTGGTAGTGCTGATAACTGCGCCTTCTCCATCCGACGGCTTCACCACCACAGGTGTGGTGACATTACCTTCTGCGACAATCGCCTGAATAAGTGCTGCGCCATCATCCGTATACGAAGAAAACGGCCCGCCGTATGGTTGCCATCCTTCACGAATTTTTTGAGCAAGCGCATCCGCAAGGTCTGACGGCGATGCCGCCCTGACCACGTCATAGTGTTTAAATGCCATGAATCCTCCCGGCCGGGATAATATTGTGAGTAAAATAAGGAGCGGGCTGAAGTCCGGAAGTTACAGGACAATGGCAGAAGAGAGACGACAGCCCGCAATTCGAAAAAGACCGCGCAGTTGCGCAGCCTTATGAATTCTGGTTAAAATCCATTCGATTATAAAAATGTATATCTCATGCTGTTGCCCGAACCCACTCGGGCTTTTTTTTGCCCACAAGAAAGCCCCTCCGGAGAGGGGCTAAAGCCGCGTATCTGTATCATCATGCACATGATGCCGGGTGCCTCCCGGTGAGTTCAGTATCAGCACCTGAACCCGCACAGAAAGGATAAGGGTCGGTGACAAAACACCAGTTGCTGATTGCCCCTCCGCACAGGGGGATTCACCATGCCAGTTTCTTTTAACAAACTCCCCGCAAAACAGACAACTGTCAACCGTCTGAATTGTGAGACATTTAAAAAAAAGCCCGCAAAAGCGAGCCGGGAAAAATAAGTCTGGCGCGTTGTACTGGATTCGAACCAGTGACCGATTGCTTAGAAGGCAATTGCTCTGTCCGGCTGAGCTAATAACGCAGGGTACAGATAATGGACCGCCATCGAGGACTCGAACCCCGCGCAACCAGCTTCGAAGGCTGGCGCTCTATCCTGATGAGCTAATGGCGGTATGTGATGGTGGCCCTTGCTGGATTTGAACCAGCGACCTGGCGATTATGAGTCGCTCGCTCTCACCTCTGAGCTAAAGGGCCGGGCGCAGGATAATAACGTTACGAAATCAATGTTGCAAGCATTCAAAAATCACCTGGTTAAAAATCACCCTTAGCTCCTCCACCAGCGCATTCACCATGTCTATCCGAGATAAGTGGCACAAAAAAACCCGCTTGTGGGCGGGTTTTGTTTGCTTTTGCCATCACGTACAAAATCGGCAAAATATCAGATTTGCATGAAATATATGCCTTTCAATCTACTTTTGCAATACTTTGCTTTGAAAATGCCGCCTTTTGTTTTGAACGTGTTCTCATTACAAACAATAAAGCCTCACTATCAAGTCGGTGAAAAATGTGTTTCATTGCAACCCAGTGACGAGTAAATGTTTTGGACCAGTTTTTAGTTGTCACTCCCGCCAGTAATGCCAGCTCCTGGTATTCATAACCTTCCCCACCAAAAAGTTCTGCTTTTACTGCCTGCGCCGCCAGCCAGATTAATTTTTTCAGGCGTTCCTGCGTTTTCCCTGCAATTTTTCTGGTACCGGATTGAGTATTAAATTCATTCCACGCCCACTGTGTTATCGCGATCTGATATTCCCAACAAATACTCTCGCCGTAACACCACAACAACCAGGCTTTATGATGCTCTTCAAGAGACAGCAAAGCCCGCCGCCATGATGATGTCGAAAACTCAACCGGGCTGACCAGGGCAATTGATGAGCCATTCGCCAGTGATTGTTTTCCCGGGATTGGTGGATTATCCCGCGTTATCATTTTTCCAGTCACTTCATCGCGGTACCGGATTTTTTTTCGCCTGTAACGCCCTGTATCGAACATGGCATTCTCCTGCCAGGCTTCAAGCTGACCTTTTGTTGCCCCACTCAAATCAGCGGTGGCGATAATGAGCTGCTCACGCACAAACTGTAAATACTGGTTATTCATGCGCACTCCAGTTCTGTGATTTTTATCCCCAGCCGCCCACCAGGAACGAGCTGACCGCGCACAATATTGATTTCATCAAACTGCTCGTCATCTATAAGTAGTCCGGCATGCGTCAGCGCATCCAGTGGTGCCTTCAGGATATTGTCCAGGTCACGACGGCGCTTATCCGGTGGCTCTGCAATAATCTTTATCGCCAGCCTTCCGGACAGGTTTAATTTCAGCCGCTGCTGGCGAACAATTAGCGCCACATCACGGCGATAACGCTCACCGACTTTTGATACAAAATATGTGCTGCCACGACGTCGCCAGTAAGTGTTCACCGTTGGCGGGTAAGGCAAAACAAATTCTATGCGTTCAGTCATTTATGCTTTCCACTTCAGAACACCCGAATTTCTCGCGTGCATTAAAAAACGAATCAGCAACAACAGCTGGCTGCCGTGTTTTTCTTCAAAATCTTTTACCCCGGCGTGTAGTTCGCTATGGCATTTACGGCACAGCGGAATAACAAACAAATCATCAGCCTTTGTTCCCATCCCTCCCAGTCCATGACCAATGATGTGATGCGGATCATCTGCCTGATTGCCACACGTCATGCATTTCTGCGTTTTTACCCAACGCGTGTATACAGGCATCTCTTCCCGTTGTGATTTCTGGCGCTGGAGATACTGAGCCGGTGACTCCGGATCAACGGCAATGCTGACCACCGTCTCTTCCTGTGGCGGGTTTTGCTGGTGGGCGTGAGGCAGCGGCGCAAGATTTTTTGTGCGCTGCTTCAGTATGCTGGTGGCGGTCTGCTCTCCCGGTACGATGTCGCTTTCACGGTACATTGAGCGGATTTTTTCCGCACGCAACCCCAGCGAACGACGTAATACCGCTTCCGGTAGCGCGTCCGCCACCTGATTGCGGACCGCCCACCAGGATAATTCAGCCAGCGATAATTCCCGTTCCTGCGAGCCATTCATTGCATGGCGTATGACGTCAATCATCCATGCAGACAGGTTTTGGTGAGCAAGTTGCCCGAGTGATTCGGAGGTCTGGTCGCGCAGCTGGTTGTCGCAGTGCCAGCACAACACCATTGCGCCGGTACCATAACGGTGAATGACGGTTTCACTGTGGTGATAATCGCCGTGTGGCCACTGGCAGGATTTAACATGGCGCAGTAACCAGTCAGACAATGCGCCAGCGCCACCAGCAGCACGAATCACTCGTTCGTCGCTGAAAAATGGCAGTAATGATTTATCCTCCGCCAGCGGCTGGCGAACGGCAGGAACGACCCCGGACGGCAGATTACGCATGCTTTTCGGTTCCGGCTCCACCAGTACCCGGGTATTGTGGAATACCGGCATGGATTCACTGCCCGGCTTAACGATCACCAGCCCGAGTTCCGGTACCAGAACAGGTCGAAGTAATATCCGCACGTTACCTCCAGATCCGTTGCTGGTATGTGCGGGATGGGCGCGGTGGGCGTTCGGAATAAGGGAGCCTGACATAGATTATCCAGTGACGATAATCGAGGCTGAGGGCTTTCTTAATCTCGTATCCGCGTCTGCGATAGTTATGAATTAGCCATTCGGCCTGTTCTTCAGTGCATGGGGGATGCTGGAACCAGTCAGATTTGAAAGTGCGGGAACGCCGCCCGTGCCTGCTGGCAAAGACGGCAGAATCATCAGAATTGTGTAATTTGGTATCGTGCGCCATCGGTTGTCTCTGCTGGCGCAGCAGGTGCCAGTTGTTCAGGCTGGCGTGTGGATTGTAAACCAGAATGCCAGGAAAAAACAAAACCCGCGAAGCGGGTTAGTAAAAATGTACTGAAGTCAATGACGTGCCATCACAGTTAAAATATGACAGACTCTATTTACGTAGAGATGTCAGACTGCAAGATCCAAGGGAAGATCAGAAATATCCTTTAATCTTTTACCATTAACCATCACGGAAAGCATGTCAGCTGCATCGCTGAGCCCCAGTATTTCAACTGCTGATATAAGTTCATAAAGCGCAAAATGATACACGCAATCTATATCACCAGTACCAAGAGCAATAGACGCCAGACGACTTGGAGTAGGCTCAGCAGTAACAACCATTACATGAGGGAGATTTCCCTTACGGTTGCGAATAAGATTTAATGCCTCAGAACGAGCATTCTGGGCCCGGTCGCTTCTTATTGTCCATTTGCAGGAAATACTTGCGTGTAATATTGGTTTCCCACCATTCGAACTCCTGAGAGCTGACATGCGGGTAACAGAATCATCCACCAGTAATTCAGGACTGTTGATAACTTGATCACATTCAGGTTCTCTTTCAACAATAATATCTGGTGAAATCGTATAATCACTCCCCAGTGCAGCAGCTAGCTGAGGATTACTTTTTGCAGCACTATCCAATGCTATAAGATGGGCATATTGTTCATATTTAGCTATCTCTAATCTGTTTCTACCAGAAACCTGATGTACATTCCATTTTCCAGGGCGTAAGTGGCTGAGTTTAAAAAAGGTTTTTTCTATAAACTCTGCGCAGATACTCTCAAACTGATTACCAGATGTTTGCCCTGCAACACGTTCACCAATCGTTTCAGCCTGCAAGAAGCGAGCAATTTCTCTTGCTATAGCTTTACTGTTTTTGTTACTGCTATCTGCGTTACTAACAACTCCGGCAGTATTAATTGTGAGCGTATTCAGTAACAATTGGGCATGAAACTCCTTTCTGGCTTCAGCAAAACCAACTATGCTGTCAACCAAATCTCCATTCATTTCTGGATTTCCTTCAGGCTGCTTGACTATTCTTACTGATGTTATTCTTATACCGTCCCTGCAAAACTCCATACACATATTGTGCGATTTTTGCCGCAAATAGCGGTGGAACAGCATTCCCGATCTGCTTTGCAATCTCAGTTTTTGAACCGGTAAAAATGAAATTATCAGGAAAAGACATTAATCTCGCTGCCTCACGATGAGTTATTGGCCGATCCTCTTCCGGATGTAAATATCGCCCTTTCTCCGGTTTGAAAAACTCAGTACGAATCGTTACTGAAGGTCTGTCCCACCACAGACGTCCAAACAAATCGGTCCCTCCAGATTTCTTTTTTAGCCAGCACGCCGGGGTTATATCAGGTCTTTTTTTCTGTAAATCGAAACGGTTACCTCCTGGTGGAACCGCTTTATATCGCTCCAGAGAAACAGGTGTGGGATTACGCCCAAAATGTAAGTTCAGCGGAGGAAGTTCATTACGAATATCAGTTCCAACAGGAGCAGGTAAGTCACCAATTGCATCACGCGTACAGACCCATTCAGGCAAAGCGACATCCTTATCAGGGGAACGATGCGTTGGTGCTGGCGGGAACGCCGGAATACTATGCACATCGAAGAGTTCTCGTTTGATACCGATTGCTATCGTTCGTTTTCTTGTCTGAGGTACTCCATAGTCAGCAGTATTCAACACCATTGGATTAAGCAGAATAAAGCCCATGGATTTCGCTCTAAACGTAATGTCCGCAAACTCATCGCTTATCAGCAATCCGGGGACATTTTCCATGACGAACATACAAGCCCTTGAACGCTCAATGACATCCATATAAGGCTCCCACAATGCTCTTCGGTGATCACCATAACGATTCTTATTTAATAAACTGAATCCCTGACACGGGGGGCCACCTATGACCACATCAGCCTCAGGAACAGTATTGCTGGATGCCCACTCCTCAATATTTGCCTGAACTCCATGCAAACCAAAATTGGCATTGTAGGTATTTATAGCTGCAGCATTATTATCAATAGCAAGGATACTTTCAAAGTAGTCAGACATCTCTCCATGAAGAAAACCATAAGATAATCCACCTGCCCCACAAAAGAGGTCTATCACTCTGAATTTATTTAATTCTTTCATCCGCATCCATATGCCTCAGATTAATGTTGAGCGTCTTACAGGACGCGTAATGTTAACTGGGGCTTTCTCTATCTGCCTTTTGGTGTTCATGCCTGAGGCAGACAGCCTCAGGCACCCGCAGCAATTCTACTTAACTCACGTCACCTCGCCAATATGAAATCAATCAGAAAGGTGATCCATAAAATCACTCCTTCTCTTCTTTTCCGTAGTGGAGTTGGCCAATTTTGATAAGAGGGCGTCCCTGAGATTTGCGGTGTAGATTGGTATCGCGCAGAGAATACACACAGCCACAATATTCCTGCTGATAGAATTTTTCGCGCTTGCTGATTTCAATCATACGGGACGAGCCGCCCTGCTTGCGCCAGTTATAATCCCAGTACACCATACCCGGATAATGCGCAACAGCTCGCCGCCCACACTCGTTAACCTGCTGCATATTTTTCCAGCGTGAAATGCCCAGTGAACTGCTGATCACACTGAAACCATTTTCAGCAGCGTACAACGCTGTCCGCTCAAAACGCATGTCAAAACACATGGTACAACGGATCCCCCTCTCAGGCTCCCATTCCATTCCTTTGGCACGTTCAAACCAGTTGTCGGTGTCGTAATCAGCATCGATAAACGGCACGCCGTGTTGTTCAGCAAAGCGAATATTTTCATCCTTACGAATTAAATACTCTTTCTGAGGATGAATGTTCGGGTTGTAGAAAAAGATGGTGTAGTCGATTCCCGAGGCCTGAAGCGCCTCCATCACTTCACCGGAACATGGAGCACAGCAAGAGTGCAGTAGTAGTTTGTTTGCCCCGTTTGGGAGTTCCAATTTAGGCCGTTTGAAATCAGCAATAGTCATAAATATTTTTATTGGGGTCATGAAAATAGCACAGAGTGTAGCATCAGAGCAGGGCTATCGGGAATATATGTCTAAATCTGGTAATATCTGGTTTTGACGCAAAGCGGACAACCACGCTGGCTCTACCCTGCGCCATGAAAATGTCAATTCACATCTGAACTAATGCTCTTTAATCTAGTAACGTCTAAAATACCTAACATTTCCTTGATAAAATGTCAGTACACGCTGCATAGCTTCGCTCTTCCGGCACTCGCGACAGATTATATTCAGGCGCCTGTCGTAGCGGCGTATTTCTCCGTCTGGTAACTTTCGAATCAGTGTCGGGTCAGCAGCCTTCTCCGGTGTCTTACGCCATACGCGATACGCCTGCTCTGATGGAAATACCCCGCAACCAGAGAGCCAGACATCACCACTGGCCGCAAGCGCACCAGATAAACGACGAATAGCGGTCTTACTGACACCCGTTTTATCTGCCAGTTGTCGAAAAGTTTCTCGTCCGCTCAGGCGCACGAATTCCACAATGCGCGCCTTCACTTCTTCCCGCTCTTCTGGTGTAAATACTTTTGCCATAAGCGCCTCCGGCAATCACTTTTCCGATACAACACGGCGGGAAGAATCAGTAATCTGTCGAACAATATCCCGGTGCTTGTTCAGCTCCCGCAGCGCGGCGCAGACTCGCTCCCACTTCTGAACATCACTTTTCGCCCTGCGCAGCGCCAGGTTTGCCCTGCGAAGGGACGGAAAAATCAGCTCATCTGCTTGCGTTTCGGTAAACGATGGCAACGGCTGCACAATGTCCGCCACAGTTTCTGTTTTAATTTCTTCCTGTGTTGCGGCTTCCCGGACTGGTAACGCAGCACCTGCTGGCTGAGGAAAGGCCTTACCATCACTTTCCGTTACCAGCGCGGCTTTCGGCTCTGCTGGTAAATTATCGCCCGGCATGCAGTAACGAAATTTACCGTTCTGATTAACGCGTGCCAGCCGCCCCGTTGCGGTTACCACCGCCAGCGTGGAGGCAACCTTGCGAGTACTGACGCCGAACTTACCCGCCAGTTCCTCACACGTTTTAGCACCATCCTGACCGATAAACTCAATCATCATGTCTGCGGTAACTTTTTGTTCGACCTCTCCGGTCAGCATATCCTGTGCTTCAGATTTTACTGGCCGCTCTTCGGTTACCCGGGATTCACCTTCGCCAGCCAGAAACCAGGTGTGACCAGTTTTATCAACGACGCCATTTCTTTTGAGTTCCCACAGCTCGTTGAGAACCTCTTCACGACTGATATCAAGTCGCGCGGCCAGTTCTACCGATGTGGCTTTTCCCATTGCTTTCAGTGCGTCAAATACGGTTTCCATTAAAATTTCCTCCGACAAAATCGTTTCTCAGATTCAAATAAAACCAGCTGCCTTCCGGCGTTCGTATTCCTGTTTCAGCCGTTCAATTGGCGTTGGCCCTTGCGGGTGTTTCGCCCCTTCCAGTTGTCGTCGCACTGGCGGAACACTCATCCCGTTACCAACATGCTTTGCCCATTTCGTCAGTTGCCGTTCCGCAAGTCGTTTTAACTCACCCTGCGTCATCTGGCGCTCAATCCCTCTGGTACGCATTTCGAGGCAGATGTGGTACAGCACAGGCTGTGGCCACGGGTATTTATCACTCCCGTCGTATCGCCAGGATTCATTGCGCCAGCGCCGGTACTCTTCCATCACTGCATCCACCGTAAGACCAAATGGATTTGCCCCACTCTCCGAAATCAGTGCAACAAACTCAGCCAGGTCCGGGGGCCACGTTTCACCCGCCCGGCAGCGGTCCATGCACTGACGGCAGACCAGCCGGATTTGCTGTTCAGTCATCGCGCCAATCTGGGCAATCCAGAGCTTCGAAGGTGCGGCCCCGTTCTTCTGTGTCCAGCGGTTCGAATACACCTCCCCCATAAGCTCCCACAGCTTCCAGGCCGTTTCCGTTGCTGATAAATCCGTTGTCACGTTCCCACTGTTCGCGTGCTGCCCGGATTTCCTGAACTGCCCGTGATGCCGTGCCACCTGATGCTGCATGGCTTACCCCCTTGCTGACTGGTTTTACCTGTGCCCTGACGTGCTGCACGTGGCGGGCAAATTTCTGCTCCCACTGAACCTGCGTGAAAACCTTCCCCTCCGCCATCCAGTAATCCCGGAATGCGGCAAGCTCTGCAGGTGTAAATTCCGGCTCAGGCAGAGCCATACCCCACACTGCTGCCCGTTGTCGAAAATCCGACGACGGCTGCCAGACAGTAGTCATCGAAAATTTCCCGATCGGTTCGCTCAGGCCGTCCAGGTATTCAGGTTCGGCTGTCTGCAACGGCGCACCATGCGACTCACCGGTTGGAGCACTCTCGCGCATACGCGCGTTATGTGTGGGGTTTAATTCTGTATCTGTATCTTTATCTGTCGTGACTTGTCGTGACAGATGCGTGACACGTCGTGACTCATCGTGACAATCAGCATCATATTTCCGCAGCTTTTCGCGCTCCCGCTGCGCTCTCTTGCGCTCTGCCGGGGATTTTGCCGTTTGCGAAACGTTACCATTGTCCTCTTTCAGCACCTGACGTTTTTCCCATCCGGAAATAAGGTCACCATCCAGAACCCGCCCCTGCATTGCATGCAAAATTGAATCAATTACGTCTTCCGTCACATCAAGCGCACTTGCTAAATCTTCCGTCGTGACATCAATGTGACCACGTAGTGACACGCCGTGACATGTCGTGACATTTCGTGACGCGCTCACCAGAAGGTGGATATACACTGCCATCACTGTTGCGATTGGCTGTCCTGATACCCTGGCAATCGTTCGCCACTTGGGGTCATTTGGCATGTCATGCCACAATCTGAGCCAGGCATTAGCCATACTCACCTCTTCTGATACCGAACTTTACCCACGAACTTCCGGAAGAAATCCGGTATAAATATTGTTGGTCAATGCACAACAACAGCATTACCAGGCTGACCACCACTGTTAGTCAGGGTGCCCCAGGCGATCGCTACAGCGACAAAATCATCCACATCTTTCACCAGCCGATCCCGTCGTTCGACGATCTCCCGGTAATATTCAGAACTGTGACTGCGCATACGGGCCACCAGCAAAGGCGGCATCGCCTTTTCGATCGCCGGTAACAGCGCCTGAATTTTTTCAACAGCATCAGGGGTGTCCTTCTCCACCCAGCGGAAAATTTTCTGGGTATTACGGGCCAGGGCTTCCGGATGGCTGTCGTCGTACAGTTCCGGGAACGTCATCCCCAGTTCGAAATACGCTTTGGTAATTTTCGCAGCCGGTACTTTTTCGCCGTCCGGATGCGCCCAGGCATTCATCGCCATGCGGATGTGTTCATGCTTGATTTTCATGAATCAACTCCCATCAGCTTTTTCGTAGTAGTTTTATTCCTGCCAATAGTTAAAATTGCATCGGCAGAAAATAATCCGTTTGATGCAAGAGCGATTTTTTCAGCGTAATTTGTTTCGCCGGTATATTCTGTGCGAGGCAATTTTCCGTTATCCATCCATTTATAGATTGCTCTTTGGCTGACACCACAAACGTCGGCCACAACAGCAACGCGAACAGTTTTGATTACATCTTCAAGTGTTTTCTGGTTCATATCACCCTCACAATGTGAACTTTGAGTACATGCTATAACAGAACTGACAGTACATTCAAGAGCGAATATCATTGAACTCATGGTTCATGAAGATAAAGCGCGTAAAGAGTTCGCCAGTAGGCTTGCGCTAGCCTGTGAAAACGCTGGTTATGAACAACATGGAAGGCAGGCAGAAATTGCCCGTCGAATGAAATTAACACCAAAAGCGGTTAGCAAATGGTTTAATGGCGAAACAATTCCTCGCCGGGAGAAATTAAGGGAATTAGCAACACTAATAGGAACAACACCAACCTATCTTTTGGGAGAGGATACAGAAGAAAGTGGACAGGTACGTTTCTATCAGGAGTTAAATCCAAGACAAAAAATCATCATTGACCTTCTGGACGAGCTCCCTGACAGTGAGACAGATGAACTTTTAAAAACTCTTGAAGAGAAAAAACAGAAGTACAATGCAATTTACGAAGAGTTAGCACGAAAGAAAAAACAAAAAGCCTCTTAAACCAGCATAAATCCGGTAGCGCCTTCCTCCGGGTTTGTGCTTCACTTTATCCCATCTCATTTTTTTACACACAAAATGTACTAAAAGTACTTTACAACAATGAACGCAAAGTACATTATATACCTGCCACCCACCCCGCCCCACAGAATGCAGGGCAATACTTCGAGTTACCAGGCAGTGGTCAGGGGTTAAGTAGCCAGCCCGAGGCGTAAGAACATGACGGCAGGGTTCAACTTTAATAACTATGCAGCAGGTTTTTGTTCCGCTACCCCGGCGTTAAGGGGAAACAGAGGATTTCTCAGTGGGCGAAGTCAAACATCAGAATGGAAGGCATCCCGGGATCGGCAAAGAAGCAGCAATGGCGCTTTATATTGACATCAGCGCCATTGCCGGACAGGTAAGAATTATCAGAGCGGTAACTAAGCGGTATGCGCCTTTACTTCAGAAAGTCTCTGGTGAGTGCACCGAAGATATTGTCAACGATTTCGTCATCGAACTGCGAGGACTCATCTTCAGTTACAAGGTGACCACAATTTTTGCAGATGGCTCCCGCGAAACTGTCAGAGCCCTGCGGCTTAAAGGATGTGTCAAAGACTTCGCCACCACATTCTGGGCAAGAAAACTTGATTGTACTCATAACCAATTTCCTCTCGAGTAACAGACCCCTCAGAGGATACCACCTCGCCTGACGTGGTTAAAAGCAGGCAACGCTAACCACAAGGAGCCGACATGCAGAAACGAGAACCCGTCATCATCGCGCCAGACTATACCGATGATGAACTTTATGAGTGGATGCGCCAGAAAATTAATGCAGCGCAGGATCTGAAATGGGCCAATGAAGCCAGGGCTAAGCAGGCTGAAAATCTGTCCGCTCTGGAGCAGGATATCACCAATCTGGAAAAAGCAGCGGCATTAAGCATTGCCAGAATGATTACATACCCGCGTTAATAGCTAACCAACGAAGCTAAGGTTGGTAATTAAGGAGTTCTCCACGGGTGAAGTGGAGTGCGTGCGCCGGACACGGGTGAACATCCGGCACTGACAGTTTACTGAAAGGATATTTCTCTGAAAAGTCAGAGCATAACGCGAAAGCACACGGAGAAGCTCGTCTCTCTGTACTTTGTCGTTAAATTTAATTCGACCGTGCGCTTCCGGTTGTGGCAATCCGCGAAATGGCGCGGCGGTAAGTATGGCGGGGTTATTCCTTCCCCTTGAGGACACCGGGTTGTCAGGCTGACCATACGCTTAAGTGACAGCCCCGCCACAATATCCATGTGTAGTCTTTGGTGGCATCAGTTCTACTCCGTGACTGCTCTGCCACCCTTTTTAAAGTGAATTTTGTGATGCAGTGAATGCGGCTAAGCGCACGCGGAACAGTTAAAACCAAAAACAGTGTTATGGGTGGATTCTCTGTATCCGGCGTTAATTGTTAACTGGTTAACGTCACCTGGAGGCACCAGGCACCGCATCACAAAATTCATTGTTGAGGACGCGATAATGGAAACGTTATTACCAAACGTTAATACGTCTGAAGGTTGTTTTGAAATTGGTGTCACTATCAGTAACCCTGTATTTACTGAAGATGCCATTAACAAGAGAAAACACGAACGGGAGTTATTAAATAAAATATGCATTCTTTCAATGCTGGCCCGTTTACGTCCGATACAAAAAGGATGCTGGCAATGAATACAGCATTTGCACTTGTTCTGACAGTTTTTCTTGTTTCCGGAGAGCCAGTTGATATTGCAGTCAGTGTTCACAGGACAATGCAGGAGTGTGTGACTGCAGCAACCGAACAGAAAATTCCCGGTAACTGTTACCCTGTCGATAAAGTTATTCACCAGGATAATAGCGAAATCCCGGCAGGTCTTTAAAACAGTTCCGTAATAAACATCCGATTTCATTCTTATATGCCAGCAATGGCAGGGATTTGTTCACCCTTAAATCTGTAATGAGGTAAAACAAAATGAGTAAAGTCTTTATTTGCGCCGCCATTCCGGACGAACAGGCAATAAAGGAAGAAGGTGCAGTCGCTGTAGCCACTGCCATTGAAGCCGGTGATGAACGTCGCGCCCGCGCAAAATTTCACTGGCAATTCCTGGAACATTATCCGGCTGCTCAGGACTGCGCTTATAAATTTCTTGTTTGCGAGGATAAACCCGGTATACCCCGCCCTGCCCTCGATTCCTGGGATGCTGAATATATGCAGGAAAACCGCTGGGATGAGGAATCCGCTTCCTTTATTCCGGTCGAACCAGAATCCGATCCGATGAACGTCAATTTTGACAAGCTGTCCCTTGAAGTACAGAACGCGGTCCTGGTTAAGTTCGGTACATGTGAAAACATCACCGTTGATATGGCGATTGACGCGCAGGAATTACTGCAGGAAGACGTTGCTACCTTTGACGGGCATATCGTTGAAGCACTGATGAAAACGCCTGAAATTAACGCTATGTATCCGGAACGCAAACTGTTCGCTATCGGATGGGTTAAACACAAATGTAATCCGGGTGCCAAATGGCCAGAAATTCAGGCTGAATTACGTAACTGGAAAAAACGGCAGGACGCAGAGCGCAAAGAGACTGGAAAATACACGTCTGTTGTTGATCTCGCCCGCGCCAGAGTCAATCAACAGCACACTGAAAACTCAGCAGGAAAAATCAACCCAGTCACTGCCGCCATTTGTCGCGAATACAAGCAGACATGGAAAACGCTGGATGAAGAACTGGCCTACGCTCTCTGGCCTGGCGATATTGATACCGGAAACATTGACGGCAGCATCCATCGCTGGGCAAAAAATGAAGTTATCGACAAAGATCGCGAAGACTGGAAGCGCATTTCCGCATCAATGCGCAAACAACCCGATGCCGTTCGCTACGACCGTCAGACTATTTTTGGCCTTGTCCGTGAGCGTCCGATCGACATTCACAAAGATCCCGTAGCACTGAACAAATACATCACTGAATACCTGACTACCAAGGGCGTGTTTGAAGATGACGAAGGAACAAATCAGGGCACAGCTGGTACTCTCCCGTCACCAGTACCAGAAACTGATGCAGTGGAAACGGCAATGCCGGACAACGAAAAAACCGAATGCGAAGTGGAAGACGAACCATCTGTAGAGCGTGAGGGACCGTTCTACTTCCTTTTCACCGATAAGGACGGCGAAAAATACGGTCGCGCAAACAAACTTTCTGGTCTGGATAAGGCGCTGGCTGCCGGGGCTACTGAAATCACAAAAGAAGAATATTTTGCCCGAAAAAATGGCACATACACAGGCTTACCGCAAAATGCAAATACCGCACAAAATTCTGAACAACCAGAACCGGTAAAAGTTACCGCTGACGAAGTAAAGAAAATTATGCAGGCAGCCAATATCAGCCAGCCTGACGCCAATCAGTTGCTCGCCGCATCACGTGGTGAATTTGTTGCAGGGATTAGCGCCCCGAATGATCCGAAATGGGTGAAGGGGATTGAAACCCGCGATTCAGTGAATCAGAACCAGCAAGAAACGGAACAGAACGGCCAGAAAGCGGAACAAAACAGCCCAAATGCGTTACAAAACGAGCCAGAAACGAAACATCCTGAACCAGTGGCGCAACAGGAAGTGGAAAAAGTCTGCACCGCCTGCGGTCAGAGCGGTGGCGGCAACTGCCCTGATTGTGGCGCGGTGATGGGCGACGCAACATACCAGGAAACATTCGATGAAGAGAATCAGGTTGAAGTTCAGGAAAATGATCCGGAGAAAATGGAAGGCGCTGAACATCCACACAAGGAGAACACTGGCGGCAATCAGCATCACGATAGCGATAATGAAACTGGCGAGACGGCAGATCACTCAATTAAGGTGAACGGTCATCAAGAAATCACATCCACCAGCAGGACGTGTGACCATCTAATGATCGACCTTGAAACCATGGGAAAAAATCCTGATGCCCCGATCATCTCAATAGGTGCAATATTTTTCGATCCGCAAACCGGAGATGTGGGACCGGAATTTAGTAAGACTATCGATCTGGAAACTGCTGGCGGAGTCATTGATCGGGACACCATTAAATGGTGGCTTAAGCAATCACGCGAAGCGCAATCTGCCATTATGACCGATGAAATCCCGTTAGATGATGCACTGTTACAATTGCGGGAATTTATCGACGAAAACTCCGGTGAATTTTTTGTTCAGGTTTGGGGAAATGGAGCCAACTTCGACAACACGATTTTGCGCCGTTCATACGAACGGCAGGGGATCACCTGCCCGTGGCGTTACTACAACGATCGCGATGTACGCACAATCGTTGAGCTGGGGAAAGCCATAGACTTCGATGCCAGAACGGCTATTCCATTCGAAGGTGAGCGCCATAATGCACTTGATGACGCTCGTTACCAGGCAAAATACGTTTCAGCTATCTGGCAAAAACTGATCCCGAGTCAGGCTGATTTTTAATGTTCAACCCTAATTGCCGCTAACCGTATATAGTTAGCGGCGGTTATGAGATATAGCTATGAGCAGCTTATTTTTAACCGAAGATGAATTGCTAATATTAACGGGCTGCAAATATGCAAGCCACCAGCGAAAATGGTTAATGGAAAACGGGCTTCCGTTCTATACCAATCGTAGTGGCAAACCGATTGTCAGCCGGGATCTATTTACCTGCAATAAAACTTTACCACCACGCGAGGTAGAGCCGAATTTTGGTGCGATCTGATGGGAAGACGAAGGAAAAATCCTGAACACGAAAAATTACCTCCAAATGTATACCCAAATAAATATAGTTATGTATGGAAACCAACATCCAGAGAATCTGTCACACTAACCGCCATCAAGGATGGTTTAGCTGCTTTATGGAAAAAGTATGAGGAAACTGTAAATAATCGCGATCGTGCAATGACATTCGGTCGCTTGTGGGAAAAATTCCTCGCCAGCGCCTATTACAGTGACCTTAGTCCAAGAACACAAAAAGATTATCTGCAACATCAAAAAAAGTTGCTTGCCGTATTCGGTAAGGTACCAGCGGATTCCATAAAACCAGAACACATCCGTCGATACATGGACAAAAGAGGGGAGCAGAGTAAAACGCAAGCCAACCATGAAAAAAGCAGTATGTCCCGTGTTTACAGTTGGGGGTATGAGCGAGGGTACGTGAAGGCTAACCCATGTGCAGGTGTAAGTAAATTCAAGGCCAAAAACCGCGAACGATATGTAACCGACAAAGAATACCAGGCAGTATTAAGCGTTGCACCTCTTCCTGTTTTTATCGCAATGGAAATTGCCTATCTGTGTGCAGCGAGGGTTTCCGATGTGTTATCGCTGAAATGGGAGCAGATTGGAAACGACGGGATCTTTATCCAGCAAGGGAAAACAGGAAAAAAACAGATAAAAGCATGGAGTCCACGATTACAGGCGGCGATCGAAAAAGCAAAACAGTTACCAACATCCGCCTATGTAATCAGCAATCAATACGGCAACCGATATATGTACAAAGGCTTTAACGAAATGTGGGTAGAAGCAAGAAATCGCGCAGGCAAAATTTCAGGTATTTTAACCGACTTCACCTTTCATGATCTGAAGGCGAAAGGAATTTCAGACTATGAAGGAAGCAGTCGGGATAAGCAACTTTTCTCTGGTCACAAAACCGAGGGGCAAGTGCTAATCTATGACAGGAAGGTTAAAGTTTCACCGACACTTGATGTCCCGTTACCTGAAAATATTCCAAGAAAATATTCCAAGTAATTCCAAGTGTGATTTTTGTCACTGACTTAATGATGTGTAAGTGATTGAATTTTGGCGGAGAGAGGGGGATTTGAACCCCCGGTGGAGTTGCCCCCACTCCGGTTTTCGAGACCGGTCCGTTCAGCCGCTCCGGCATCTCTCCGTTCAGATGGTTGCCATGATGCCAGGAAATTTGGCATTTTAACAGTCCCTGTCCGTGCAATTTTGTTCAAGTGACGAGTTTGCGAGCAAAACGATGATTAAGTGGCCCTGGAAAGTACAAGAATCAGCACATCAAACTGCCCTTCCCTGGCAGGAAGCACTATCGATCCCCCTTTTAACGTGTCTGACAGAACAGGAACAAAGCAAATTGGTCGCTCTTGCCGAACGTTTTTTACAGCAAAAACGGCTTGTTCCTTTACAGGGCTTTGAGCTGAATTCATTAAGAAGCTGCCGGATAGCACTTCTATTTTGCCTGCCCGTTCTGGAGTTAGGACTGGAATGGCTGGATGGTTTTCATGAAATCTTAATTTATCCTGCGCCATTTGTGGTCGATGATGAATGGGAAGACGATATCGGTCTGGTGCATAACCAACGTATTGTTCAGTCAGGTCAGAGCTGGCAGCAAGGGCCTATCGTTTTGAACTGGTTGGATATACAAGATTCTTTTGATGCTTCTGGTTTTAACCTGATTATTCATGAAGTCGCTCATAAGCTGGACACCCGTAACGGCGATCGCGCCAGCGGAGTTCCCTTTATTTCGTTGCGTGAGGTTGCTGGCTGGGAACACGATCTTCATGCTGCAATGAACAACATTCAGGAAGAAATCGAATTAGTTGGTGAGAATGCGGCGAGCATTGATGCTTATGCTGCCAGTGATCCTGCTGAATGTTTTGCCGTACTTTCTGAATATTTCTTTAGCGCCCCAGAACTTTTTGCTCCTCGTTTCCCTTCATTGTGGCAACGTTTCTGTCAATTTTATCAACAAGATCCTTTGCAGAGACTGCATCACGCTAATGATACAGACTCGTTTTCGGCGACGAATGTTCATTAATTAACAACTTTGCAGATTAATTAACCAATTGAAATGGCTTATGAAATTTAGTGTTGACAGACAAGGTACCGCTAAGTAATATGCGCCCCGTTCTCACGATTCCTCTGTAGTTCAGTCGGTAGAACGGCGGACTGTTAATCCGTATGTCACTGGTTCGAGTCCAGTCAGAGGAGCCAAATTT
>OGTI01000128.1_pt1 | contig 31056 bp, 38 predicted proteins | sample 1574601 | NCBI WGS metagenome assembly OGTI01 (sample SAMN03295810, study PRJEB24534) | human gut metagenome | isolation source: fecal sample 5 from infant 1 | host: Homo sapiens | place: USA: Pittsburgh, PA | collected 2014-07
AACGGCAAACTAAGTGGTGGTAAAGACTGACATCGGCATTATTACTATCGCTGTGGAACATCACCCCGACTGGCTTACCACGGGTTTCCCATGCCATTTCCAGTGCTTTCATGGTGAGCCTGCTGTCCGGCGAGAACGACATGGCCCAGCCCACTGGTTTTCTTGCGAACAGGTCGAGAACAACGGCGAGGTACGCCCAGCGCTTACCCGTCCAGATATAGGTCACATCACCGCACCACACCTGATTTGGTTCCGTTACGGCGAACTGTCGCTCAAGATGATTCGGGATAGCAACGTGCTCATGACCGCCACGCTTATACCGGTGAGTCGGCTGCTGGCAACTGACCAGCCCCAGCTCTTTCATGAGTCTGCCAGCAAGCCAGCGCCCCATCTGGTAGCCTCTCTGGGTTGCCATTGTGGCGATGCTTCTTGCTCCGGCAGAGCCGTGGCTGATGCCATGCAGTTCAAGTACCTGACTGCGTAATACAGCCCGTCTACAGCCCGTCTGCCGTCTGGCTTTTCAGGACGGTTTTTCCAGTATTTGTAGCTGCTGCGATGAACCCCGAACACATGGCAGAGAGTGGCCACAGGATAACGCGCCCTGAGTTTCCCGATTATCGAGAACTGTTCAGGGAGTCTGACATCAAGAGCGCGGTAGCCTTTTTTAATATTTCATTTTCCATTTCAATACGTTGTAGCTTTTTTCTGCGCTCTCGGATTTCAATTTGTTCCGGGGTAATGGGGGAGGCTTTTGGTGTTTTGCCCTGCCGTTCATCACGTAATTGTTTCACCCATCGCGTCATTGTGGAAAGGCCGACATCCATAGCGCTGGCTGCATCTGCCACGGTGTAGTTCTGGTCAACGACCAGTTGAGCGGATTCGCGTTTAAACTCTGCGCTGAAATTTCTTTTTTTCATTATGACACCTGTGTTGTTCTGAGGTGAGCATATCACCTCTGTTCAGGTGGCCAAATTCAGTAAACCACTTCACATATCACCTCTGTTCAGGTGGCCAAATTCAGTAAACCACTTCAGTCCCGGATTTGCTCATCCAGCGCCTGAATATGTTGATCGATACTCTCAACCAGTCGCTCGCTTTCGGTCTCCAGCCAGCCACTGAGTCCGTCCCATTCGCAGGTCATATCTGTCAGGCGGGCAGACATTGTTTGCAGCTTGTTGCGTTGACTGCGGGCCACTTTCAACTCTGTTTTCCAGGGATTGTTTCTCATACCGCTCGCCTCTGCAGCTCCAGTTTGTTCGGTACCTGCCAGCGTTCCCACTCAAGAATGCTGTCTCCGGACTCCCTGACGATAAACCTGATTTCATGCATAACCTCGTACAACGGGGCATTACTGCAGCGCAGCCAGACCAGTTCCCTGAGCGAAGCGAATCGCGACTGCCAGCGCCAGAAAGCAGGTTCAAGTTCACTCGCGTCTAACTCGTCAGCCCACTCGCGGTACCAGGTGTTAACGGTCTCCGGTGACTGAAAGTTAAGCGCCGTGACCGCCTGACCCAGCAGGTTCTGTCGCAGCAACCAGGTATGCGCTATCTCTTTTCCTTCACGCCGTACTCTCCGGGTGAACGCAATATTCTCACGTCGCATCCGACGATCGGTTCGGGTGTGAATCACTTCAGGAAAGAGCTCAGCCTGAACATCGGTCGTCAACGGCAGCGGGCAGACTTCCCCCTGACTGGCAATCAGAGTATCCAGCGCTTCTTCCACCTGCTTCAGATTGTTCAGCCGGTCTTTCGGATCACGGTGCAGGCCGGGAATACTCCGGGCGACGGTGCTGTTAATTCGGCTACAACCGGTCAGCATACGCAGGAACGTGCGGACATGTGGCATCGAGGGCAAACGCGCGCCTCGTAACCGGGCGTCTTCCACGAACATGATGGCCTGCAAAGCAGCCTGGCGGGCAGGTTTCAGGGTAACCAGAGAATTCGATGAAGGGATCACAGTTCGTCCTCCGCTGCCAGCGCGCTGATAATACTGTCAATTGAGTAACCGTCAGTATCGAGGCACGCGATAAGACTCAGCGTCTGGTTGATAAGTACCGGGTTAAACTCCGTCATGGTGCGGACCACTGAGAACGGCTGACCGCCCCGGGTGATAAAAACCACCATCCAGTACTCACTCAGTTCCCCCGGGCTGGAGACCGCCACGTCAAAACGCGCGTGCGAGGGCGTGAAGCGGACCTGCACCGGGAAGAAACCGCCAAACTCGCTGCGGTACTCCCCGTTCACAGCCCATTCTGAGGGACACTGCATATAGCGCATCACAGCATGGGTCAGTTCACGGCGGTAGTATTCACCGGCGGCGCGATAGTCTTCCAGTTCGTCGGCAGTCAGGGTTTTCAGGACATCGGTAGTAATGATCGTGTGCATATGCTTCTCCTTATTACCGCCCCGCAGGGCGGCGTCTCCGTTATCAGGCAGCGTGTGAAGTGGGTTCGTCAGTGTCCGGTTCAGCTTGTGCATCGTCCGGCTTTGCGACATCCGGGGACTGCATCCATCCCGGCACCCAGCGGGTACCGGAGAGCCACTGTTCGGCATGGCTGGCGGCGTCACCCTTCTTCATTTTCTCTGCATCTGAGGCGGCCCCACTCAGTCCGGCATCCGTCAGTGCTTCCACAATCTGTTTTTTGTTGAGTAATCCGAGGAAATTCGCGGCTGTCGGTGTCCACCAGTCACGCATATCGAAACCGATCGCCGTTTCCACGCCATCGAGGGGGCTTCGGGTCGTATGCCCCATAGTCCGGGTCTGCACGCCATACACTGAGCTGGCGGTGCAGTACGCCATCAGGGCCATCAGGGTTTCCCCGTCGAGAGTGAGAAATGTGGTGAAGTCCTTTTTCCAGCCCTCCGGTAACAGCCCCTCCAGACGAGACTTTTCCTGCATCAGCGCCAGCCAGGCTTTTCCGGTTTTGCCTGCCGGGGCTTCGCTGACGAGGGATGCGTGATGTTCAGTGACTTTCATTTCGAAGGGATGGCTGGGGGACATACAACCGTAGTCAAACACGCAGGTGCAGAGCCGCCAGACCATCAGCGCCACGGCTTTTTGTGGTTGCTGCATCAGCGCAGCCTGAACCGCGAGAGTGCGCTCTGAAGACATTTTTTTCAGCAGCGGTTCGCTGATGCTGTCCACGGGTTTCTCAATTTTTTTTGTGATGACGGTGTTTTTTCCCCGGTCAGCCTGATCACCCTGCTCCCGCTCCGTGGCAATCTGGCGGACACCACGCTGAATGTTCACTTCACCGCCCCAGAAACTGACTACTACCCCGCTTTCAGCCTTCTGTTCCGGCGACCATTCACGGTTGACAGCGGCGTTCTCTATTTCGTCAATCAGTGCCTGAATGGCATATTCATCATTGTGTGTTTCAGTTGCCGCCTGTGTGGCGTAGAGCTCATCGAGACGCTGCTGCTCCTCAGTAGTGAAATTTGCCTCGGGTGCAGGCGTCAGCTGAAAAATTCGGGCGTCATCCCCCCAGTGACGAACGGGATCGCTGCGAACCTGTGCCCATGCCCATCCCTCATTTTGTTGAATTTCGTCAGCCAGCGCAGAGAGTTTCTGGTGAATAAGGCTCTCCGTCAGTGCTTTGTCGGCTGTGCCCTCTCCGTCATCCGCGCTGAACAGATCTTCGCGCACGACACCGCCAGCAGCCTCATAGCATGCGCGCCCGATGAACTCAAAAGCCGGATTTTTTACCGACATTTCCCGATCTGTAACTGCACTTTTCAGCAGATGTGGAGCGGTATGGCCATAAGTGGATTTGACGTTTTCATAGACCTGCAGCTGACGGGCCGGATCATTTTCGAGAGCCAGCGCCTGACACTGCTCAATCGTGACTTCATCCTTTGCCAGTTGAGCCAGAAGCTCCGGTGCCAGCCCGGCAAGTCTGAGCATGCATTTAACGTGGCGGCCACCGTACCCCAACTGAGCACCGATTTGCTCAGGTGTCATTCCCTGCGCAGAAAGGTCGCGGAAAGCGTAGATTTGCTCTGCCGGATGCATCGAGAGGTGTTCATCGTTTTCGATGAAGGAGATCAGACGGGCCACGTCCTCACTGACGCGCTTAACAGGCACCGGATACTCAGCGACAATTTCCTTTTCACTGGCGAGCAGATTAAGACCCGCCAGGCGACGACCTCCCGCCGCCACACCTGATTTTCCCTCTGCCATCGTGTGTACAACCAGATTTTGCAATAGTCCCACAGTGTGAATGGATGTGGCCATACTGCGTATGCTGGCCTCCGGGTATGGAATAACGCGGACATTGAGAGGCGATACGGTCAGGCCGGAGAGCGTTACATATTCAATCGGTGCTGCGTCCAGTGCGGCTTTGAGGGCCGCGGATTCGGCAGGTTTCACCGCTTTTTTGCTGGTTTTTGCCGGTGTTTTTGCTTTAGACTCGGTGACTGACATAATTGATACTCCTTAATAATATTGATTACTGTCTGCCGGACAGCCCACCTGTCCGGCACCTCTTACGGCTTATTGTGTTTTGCGTACCCCGTAGTCACGGATATAACGGTTCATCCAGTACTCACCGCCGGGTTCAAAATTCCAGACGCGCCAGACCATGCTGCCATCCTCACGGTGACGCACCACCAGGCGAAAATGGGTACCCTGATCGTCTTCAATCGCCACGTTCTGATACAGTGCTGCCACCTCAGTTGCCTGTTCACGGGTAAACGTGCCATCCGGCAGTGATTTCAGCGGAGGAATAACGTTGTGGTTCATGTGCTTTTCCTTTTTCTGCCCCGCCGTTAACGGGGCGTATTCATCATGATTCAGTAGGGGGCGTCGTCATCCATCAGCGGGTAATCGTCCGGGGACGGCTGCGGAGGTTGCTGAGACGGAGCGGCGCTCTGACGGCCTTTTCTGCCGCCCTTCGCTTTCGGGGAGTCAACAGGTGCTTCAGCGGGTTGTGCCGGAGTCTGCGGCTGTCCGGGCTGCTGCGGAACAGCGTTCTGAGACGGGCTGCTCTCACGACGACCGCCCAGCATCTGCATGGTACCGCCCTGCCCGACCAGCACCTCGGTGACATAGCGCGTGGTTCCGGCCTCATCCTGCCAGTTGCGGGTGCGCAGCTGGCCCTCGATGTAGACCTGCGCGCCTTTACGCAGGTATTCGCCCGCCACTTCCGCGAGCTTGCGGAACATGACAACCCGGTGCCATTCGATGTTTTCGCGCAGTTCCCCGCTCTGTTTGTCACGCCATGTTTCCGACGTGGCCAGCGTCAGGTTTGCCACTGCGCCGCCGTTTGGCATATAACGCACGTCCGGGTCCTGCCCCAGATGCCCGACCAGAATGACTTTGTTAATCCCACGTGATGCCATGATGAATCTCCTTAATCCGTTGTATTGCTTTTAAAAACCATCACCCGTTGAGTTTCGGGAGCCGCGGTTTTGACGTTTGCGGGAACCGGCTGCGATATTCCCGATGGTATAAACTTCACCCGTTTGAGAACCTTCGCCGCAAGGGCGTCAACGAGCACGGCCCGGTGCAGATGTCCGGGGTGAGCGGGAAATTTTTTTCGGTCTAATGGCGCGAAGCGGAATGGCCGGGGAAAATTTATTGCGAAAGGAGAAGCCGCCCCTGGACAGCCAGGCGGGTTGTGGTTGTCTCAGCCCAGGCGAAAGGGGCTTAACCGGGTGATGCACCAGGAGCGGAACAGAGCAGGGACCCGCCGCAACGTCGGAGCGCGGCACGCGAAACGGCGGTGCGCCTTACAGCCCGGCGGCCGTTGTTTTTCGACGGGGTGCAGGGAGCGCAGGCCACGGCGCGACAGGGCGGCGCCTCCGGAACGGAGGCAGCAAGCCGGCTGTTGATGTTGCGTCATGGGATGGAAACCCGCTGCCCGAAGGGCCGGGCAGAGACGGCGCAGCTGGCTCTGTGCGAAGCATGACAGCCCGCCCGGACGCCCGTAGCGAAAGCGGGAGCGTCAGGAACGGAAATGTTTTTCTTTTCTGTACAGCGCAACGCTGTACCAGGCTGAACTCAGGAAAGCAAAAACGTTAATCACCACTCTTAATTCGTCCCCCGGTTCTTTCCCCTTCAGCATCATCGTCATGATGACGCCGGCAACGATAATCCATGCAACGCCACTCCAGAGACGCATCTTATCCGCCACTACGTTCATCAGGATGAAAGCAACGGCCAGGATTGCCCCCCATAATGCGAGCAGCGGCTGAATCGGGTTATACAAAAGGTTAATACCGGTCAACAGAGCAACAACAGCAAACATGACTGACATACGCATACTTTTTCCTTTCACTGTACCACTCTCCTTAGCCTTCTTCCGGCTTCTGGTATTCAGGTGCATTTGCGCGCGGCAGCTGCTGGCTGTTCAGCCTGTGAACACTCAATCTCTCCCGAATATATTCCCGGAGATGCTCAGGCTGTTCGCGCTCAACGAGTTCGTGCACAACAGGCTTGTTCATACGCTCCTGCCATGCGACGGCAGCGGCCGCTTTATCGACGGAGACTTTGTCCTGTTCGTCTTTTGAGAATGAGGCAATATTCCATTTTGACATATGTTTCAGCCCTCATGGTTACAGAACGATTTACCAGATAGCACGCCCTTTCGTCGAACCTATCGACCAGTAACGGAGAGAGCGTGTGCGGCGCCGCGGGCGCGGCGAAACGCCTCTCCGGCAGGCGCAGCCTGCCCGGGTTTTCGCGCGGGCTGACAGGCGTCCTCCTGCCCGACACCTGTCATCATGCTTACTGGCCTTTCACCCTGAAAGATGAAATGACCGCCGGGATACACGGCACACTGACAGGTCATATATTCGCAGATTTCATCCATGACCTGCGCGGTGGTCAGTTCCCGCTGCCCGGCATCACGGCGGCGTGCATTAATCAGGGCTTTGTACTGACGCAGGATATCGCGGCTTTGTGGTGCAAGTTTCATACATTTTCTCCTTAACCGGCGGGTTTCCCCGCCGGGCATCATTCAGTTTCTGAAGACATAGCCGCCCTGAAACACATACCCGCTGCTGAATAAATCCCGCGCGTATGCCTCATAATCGAAATACACGCGCAGGGATTCGGGCACGTCATTTAACAGGCCGTTGTCCTCCACAAAGCCATAAGCAAAATCTTCCTCGCTTTCCGCCTCGCCGTAATACGCGTCATCAAAGGCATCATAGTCACACTCGCCGGTATATTCCGCCCAGGCCACAAACGCGACGGCGCGCCCTTCATCCTGCGCCTGCCGGAATGCCTCTATAAATGCCCAGTTCACAGACGATTCAGAGGCAAACGGGGAAGGAATACCTTCCCAGTCCTGAAACATCAGTTCGGGGTCATCCTCACCGGCGTGCAGCGTCCGGCAGGCGTCATAAAACGCGTCTTCGTCGTCAAAATCGGTTAAATCAAACCATTTACCAAAAATGCTGCCGCAGTTGTACTGGTGATACGTGCCCACGTAGACAGCAGGAACGGTGATTGATGAATTCATTTTTCGTCTCCCTGCGGGGCGGTATGACCGCCCCGGTCGTTAATCAGTCCAGCGCGGCGTAAATCGCATTGCATTCCGGGTGAAAAGTGATGTGATTCCAGAGCTGGACATCACGCAGCATATAAAGGTGAGTCAGGGCCGGGTTATTGCTGTCATGGTGGGCAGCCAGACGACGGTTAACTGCCAGGCTGGTCAGAATAATGCCCGCTGCGTCGGCACTGACATAGCGGTCAAACCAGCTTTCCGTGCTGACCAGATGGACGCGGCCGCAATCGGGCATCATGTAACCGCCGCCCTCCGGTAAGCGGATGAAATGCCAGAAACCGCTGTCATGTTCCGGCATCCATTTTTTCGCCAGGGCGTACACCTGTAATTCTGCGAGCATGAAATCAGTGCCGAACATGTACGGCATGAAGGACAGTCGGTCGGACTCTTCGACATTCAGGACAGGGCGCGTTTTCACATACTGCATGGTAAAACCTCCGTAATCACATGGACTGCGACACCGGGCGGTGCCGTGCCTCCATAACAGACGGGCGGTCAGTCGGGAATGCAGGGGCGCAAGGGAAGCCGCAGCCTGACGCACACGGCAGACGGGAGTTGCAGGGTGAGACCGTGAATCCTGAGCGGTCGAACGACCGGAAAATCCCGGCAGACGGGAAGGAAGGACCGGGTGACCGCCGCGGCGTCAGCGAACCCTTGCATTCGCGACAGCCCGGCTAAGATGGAGGCACGGCACAGCCCGCACACGACACGGTGATAACTGAGGGGGGGCACCCAAAAGGCCCGGAAACCGGGCCAGGTGGACGCGGAGCCGGCACGGGGACATCCTTATTCGCTCTGGATCTCCGGCGCCGACAGGCAGAAAAGGGAGAGTCTCCCCTCCCCTGACGCTCCGGTCCGTCACACCTGAGCGTTGACGGCGCGGGCCTCTCTCACCACATCCCGTAAAACACGGCGGTCAAGCCAGCGACGGGGCGGATCGCCCGGAAAACGGAGCAGCTCAGTGATAACGCCTGCACCCTCAATATTTTCTTCCCGCTCGTTAATCAGCGTGAGCAGGACCGGGCAGAAACGCGCATTGCGTACCAGAATGGCGTCGAGAACCAGCTCCAGCCTGTCGGTCTCGCTGTCGTCCAGCCAGTTGTCATGGTCGTACTCGTCGGCCAGCAACCGCCAGTCACCGAAACGTCGCTCCATCAGGCGCGGAGTGGCAGACGGAACCCTTGCAGCAGCGATGCGCTTCGTATCCCGGCGCACGATTTCGCATACCCGGTCAGTAAACTCTTTCAGGAAGGCCAGCAGGTCGTCACATTCGGATTTTGTCAGCCATTCCTGTGCGTAAAGGCAGACTGATACACGTACAGTCCGGCAACGCTTCGGGGCGGGGGTAAGCCTGCGCCGGGTACAGATGCAGGCGGGCAGGCGTTCCTGTCAGCCGCTGCGCGCTGGCGATCAACAGGTGCGCCCGCCCGCCACTGAGGGTCTGACAAAGGCGGGTAGTCAGCTTCAGGATTGCGTCCGCGCTGAGCACGCCGCAGACAGCCAGCCAGCCGGGAACCTCCTGCGGAGCCACCTGTATCATACCGACACTTTCAGGCCACCCGGACCGGCGCAGAAGACTGTCCCCGTGGCGCAGAATGAGTGCATTCAGGGTATCGTTATTCATGGTTAAGCTCTCTGTCTGGAAATATCGCCCCGCAACATGGCGGGGCGGGGTCGTTAAGCGGCCAGTTGCAGCCGGAGCCAGTCGATATCGGCCAGCGCGTCGGCAACAGTCGGATATTGCAGGCAGACCAGCGGCCAGGCCCGTGCATCTTCCTCGCTGAGTGCCCGCCCGGCGATATTGGTCAGCTTCGCCAGCATGTCAGCCGGAACACTGATGCGGCGGGTGCTCTCCTGAATGCCCGCGTACAGGTCCTGGACAGTACGGAATGACACGCCTTCTTCGGCATGGTCGCCGGTGCCGGTCTGTCCGATCAGTTCGAGAACAATATGGGCCTCGTGCTCCGTCATGTTTTCCACCTGGGCCATCACGTCCTCTTTCGTCCAGACCAGCAGGGCGTAACGTTCTTCGTTGCCGAACATGCGTTTGAGTTTTTTGTTCAGTTCTTTGCGGGTGCCGTACAGCATGGTTATTTCTCCGTGATCCAGTGGGGGCGGCTTTACCGCCCGGGTGTCAGTCCTGAAAACTTTCGTCCAGCATCAGGGCGATATTGAATGCCTCATCCATCAGGACGCTGATACGCCGCAGGCTTATTCCGGCAAGTCGCTCCGGCAGTCCGTCATGCCGGTAGTGATACGTTTCTTCCAGCACTTTCAGGGTGGTTTTCAGGTCGCACAGGTTATTGGCCAGCCCGGCCATGTTGCGGCGCAGGGCTTTGTGTCCGCCGTAGTTCATCACGCCGCCTCCGGGAGCCATTCATCGTTCGCCGCCGGGGTATTAACGGCCCGGTGCATGGCGGCCAGTCGTCCGGCTCCGGCTCTGTGGTACTGCGCCAGCACTTCGATGCCGATATAGCGACGTCCGGCACGGTATGCGGCGACACAGGTCGAACCGCTGCCGGCAAAGGGGTCAAGGACAATCGCCCCCGGGGCGCTGAATGACTCAATCAGCGGTTGCAGAGCCTCCACCGGTTTCTGGGTGGGATGCAGCGGATTGCCGGTATAAGGAAACGGCAGCACGTCCGGCAGCGGTTTTTCGGGTGGCACCGGGCGCCCTTTAGCGAGGACATAAGCCCCTTCATGGCAGTAGTCCACGAATCCGCGCCTGACCTTAGCGTTACGGCGGTTGGAGGAATAGGTTTTGGTGAACACAATCTGACCCACGGCGTAGAATCCTGCCGCTTTCCATGCCGCCATAAAACGATCGACGCGGTTCCAGCCATAGAAACTGACCATCAGCGCGTCTTTTTTGAGGACGCGGTACATCTCCAGCGTGGCCGGTTGCAGCCATTCGTCCGTCACATCCCCGGCAATCTGTCTGCCCTGACGGTCCTTAAAACCGACGAGGTAAGGCGGATCGGTCACAATAAGGTCCACGGCACGGTCGGGGAATCCGCGCATCACATCAATACAGTTCCCGAGAATGAATCTGGACATGGCAGCACTCCTGTAGTCTGAGGGGGCAGGAGGCATCACCGCGATACCGTTCCCTGCCGCACGCTGCCTGTTCATCGCGTCCGGTCACGGGTCAGGCCGACCGTGGAATACCGCAGCCGTCAGTTTTTATGGCGGCAAGGATATGCCGCGAAAGCGGCTTGAAGGGCGTTCCTTAACGTGGCGAGGGGCTGGCGCAAAATACCAGCGGCGCCGGGCCGGAGCGGAAAAACCGCCCGTCCCGTATCAGACCGGACGCGAGACACTGGCAGCGGGTGGCAGGTTCATCCCCCGCGCCGCATGGCGGTCGCGGATAAAAGCGGAGCCTGAAAAGGCGATGGCATGAGAAAGCGAAAAACCGGACCAGGTGCCCGGTCAGGAACAGGTCAGCGAGTGATATCCCGCCAGTCATTGCCCCACTCATCACACAGTAAAGGAGCATCAGGCATACCGGTGCCTGTACGCCGCGGCCGGTAACGGGTCAATGCCGACCGTGGAATACCGCAGCCGTCAGTCGTTTCGACGGCGAGGCTATGCCGCGAAAGCGGCTTGAAGGCCGATCCTTAGAATGGCGAGGGACTGGCGCAAAATACCAGCGGCGCCGGGCCGGAGCGGAAAAGCCGACCGTCCCGTGAACAGCCGGACGCGGAACACTGGCAGCGTGCGAAGGAAGGATCATCAGAATACCTGTCCACAAACGCAGGGCTTAAGGCTGTGGCTAATTATGTAAGAAGGCCAGTGAGTGTTACGCAATTACCGCGCTTATATCCCCGTCCGCATTGGGCGAGGTTTTACGCGCAATTTGATAACCTGAAGGCAGAAGCCTGAGAGGCTCGGGAAGACAGGCGCCACCAAACCTGTTCTTTTTTTGTACAATCAAAAACAAAGCATCAGCGATTCCGGGAGTTATCCCCGGCCACGGACAGGCCGATATATACGCCCGCCCCCCAGATAATCTGCGATAAAATGAAAACCCACTGCGGGACGTCGAACACCAGGAGCGGGAGCAGGCAGAGCGTCACAATCCCAATCATGCGACTGCCATATTTTCTGCGGACAGGTTCAGCGCTGTCCACGGGCACGCCGGCGAACCGGAGCACATTTCTGAAGCCTGGTGACATGAGTATCTCCTGAAGGGATGAAAACCAGATGATATCAGTATATTACAGCATATCCGGGTCAAAGGGGCCCGGGACTCTCTTTCTGCAACCACGGCCTGTTTTCGCTCTGGCAGCAGAGCCTTAGCGATTTCGATGTGAAAGAGGCTTGCAAAAAAGCGCTGCAGATAAAATAATTACTGTATATAAATGGGTCTTCCCTTGTTGTGGTGGCTAAAGGCATGATAATGGCGTATTAATTCGCCAGAGGTCACCACCATGGACGAAAAGTCCCTCTATGCTCATATCCTCAACCTGTCTGCTCCGTGGCAGGTAACGTCTCTTTCTCTCGATGAAAATGCGGGGTCTGTTACCGTTACTGTCGGGATCGCTGAAAATACTCAGTTGACCTGTCCGGCCTGCGGGAAATCCTGTCCTGCTCACGATCACCGGCATCGCAAATGGCGTCATCTCGATACCTGCCAGTTTTCAACGATAGTCGAAGCCGATGTCCCCCGCATTATGTGCCCGGAACATGGTTGCCTGACGCTGCCAGTTCCGTGGGCGGGACCCGGCAGCCGGTATACGTTGTTGTTCGAATCCTTCGTGCTCTCATGGCTGAAAATCAGTACCGTTGATGCTGTCAGGAAACAACTGAAACTCAGCTGGAATGCCGTCGATAACATCATGCAGCGTGCGGTAAAGCGAGGACTGGCGCGCCGACGGTTGCCCCAGTCTGCGCGTCACCTCTGTGTGGATGAGGTGAGCTTCAAAAAGGGTTATCAGTATGTCACCGTTATCTCGGATACGCAGGGACAAGCGCTTGAGCTAAGGGATGATCGTGGTGTTGAGAGTCTTGCCGGTTATCTCCGAAACCTGGGTGACCGCCAGCTCGAATCCATCAAAACCTTGTCGATGGATATGAACCCGGCCTATATCAGCGCGGCCCGGATCCACTTACCCAACGCAGTAGAAAAAATCGCCTTCGATCACTTCCATGTAGCCAAAATGCTCTGTGCCGTGGTGGATAAAACACGGCAGTCAGAGATGAAAACGATCCCGTTGCAGGCCCGAAAACGTGCACATCGCTCCCGCTATCTGTGGCTGTACGGCCGTCATAAGCGTCATGGTCGAATAGCAGAAAGACTGGAGGCAGCGCAGATGGTCCTGCCTGATACCAGCCGTTGCTGGGCAATGAAAGAGCTGGCGCGGGAACTCTGGAACCGTCGGTATGACGAGCACAGCAGACGCCTGTGGCAGGAATGGATAGCGATGGCAAAAGATGTTGGCGTCCCGCTGCTGAGTAGTGCCGCCAGAACGTTACGTAAACGGCTGTACGGTATCCTGAATGCGATGAAGCATCGGGTATCAAACGGCAATGCAGAATCGCTGAACAGCAAGATCAGACTGCTGCGGATCAAGTCGAGGGGATACCGGAACAAGGAGCGGTTCAAAGTAGCTGTGATGTTCCATTACGGCAGGTTAAACATGGACTTCTGAGTCTCCCACCATGATCGGGGAAGACCCATATAAATACAGTAATAAGGAGCGAAACGGTGGAATTCACACCTGCAGCACTCAACCCCGGAACACTCACCCTGCCGCTTTTCACTGAACGGTGTGCGGCCGGTTTCCCCTCTCCGGCCGCGGACTACACCGAATCGGAGCTGGACCTCAACGAATACTGCATTCGCCGGCGCCATTCGACCTATTTTGTCCGGGCCATCGGAAACTCCATGACGGATATCGGTCTTTACTCCGGTGACCTGATGGTCGTTGATAAAGCGGAAAAACCCCGGCATGGCGATATCGTCATTGCCGAGATTGAGGGGGAGTTCACGGTTAAACGCCTTCTGCTGACCCCCCGCCCTGCCCTGCAGGCGATGAATCCGGCTTACCCTGTCCTGTATCCGGACCCGGAGACGCTCCAGATTTTTGGCGTGGTCACCGCGTTTATTCACAAAACACGGGGCACGGACTAATGTTCGCTCTGGCCGATGTCAACTCATTCTATGCCAGCTGCGAGAAAGTATTTCGCCCGGATTTAAGAGGAAAACCCGTCATTTGCCTGAGTAATAACGACGGCTGCGTGATCGCCAGAAGCCCAGAGGCCAAACGGCGATTGGGCATAAAAATGGGTACGCCGTGGTTCCAGCTGAAAGACGTACAATTCCCGGAAAAACTGTTCGTATTTTCAAGTAATTATGAGCTTTATGCGAGTCTAAGTAACCGCGTGGTTGCCCTGCTTGAAGAGTTATCTCCCCGTGTTGAGCAGTATTCCATTGATGAGTGTTTCCTCGATGCCCGGGGCATTGGCCACTGTATGGATCTGGAAGAATTTGGCAGGCAGCTGCGCGGGCACGTCCTGAATGGTACGGGGCTCACAATCGGTGTCGGTTTCGGCGCCACAAAGACACTGGCGAAATCGGCACAGTGGGCATCGAAAGAATGGCCACAGTTCCGGGGAGTGCTGGCGCTGTCGCCAGATAATCCTGGCAGGACAGCAAAATTACTCAGCCTGCAGCCGGTGGAGGAGATCTGGGGGGTGGGAAACCGGATAGCGAAGAAACTGAAGGCGATGGGGATCACAACAGCCCTGCAGCTGTCGCTGACTAACCCGACGTTTATCCGGAAGAACTTTAACGTTGTGCTCGAGCGAACTGTCCGGGAGCTGAACGGAGAGAGCTGTATTTCGCTGGAGGAAGCACCGCCGCCCAAACAGCAGATCGTCTGCAGTCGCAGCTTCGGGCAGCGGATCACCACCTATGATGAGCTCCGCCAGGCCATATGTCAGTATGCTGAGCGGGCAGCAGAAAAGCTGCGTGGTGAACGACAGTACTGCCGGCATATCTCAGCCTTCATCAAAACTTCGCCATTCGCCGTCAAAGAGCCGTACTACGGGAATATCTCGACGGAAAAACTGAGTACGCCAACGCGAGACTCCCGGGATATTATCGCCGCTGCAGTTAACGTACTGGACAGGATCTGGGTACCTGGTCACCGCTACGCAAAAGCGGGAGTCATGCTGAACGATTTCTGTCCCAACGGGGTCTCTCAGCTGAACCTGTTCGATGAGATACAGCCGCGGCCGCACAGTGATGCTCTGATGAAAGTCCTCGATGGCATTAATCACTCAGGGCTTGGGAAGATCTGGTTTGCCGGCAGAGGTATTGCTCCTGAGTGGCAGATGAAGCGGGATATGTTGTCACCGGCATATACAACCCGCTGGAAAGAGTTACCGGTCGCCAGGTTTTAACCCGGAGTGGCTCAGCCCGGGTCTGGCTTGCATGGCTACCAGGATGGGTACGAGCACCAGTACCCTCGCCCTCCGGATATTTTGCACACCTACCGTTTAAAAGACTTGTTAACTGGTCATGTGAGGGCTATATTTGAGACCTGTTAACAAGTCTTAAAGGTGCACTATGCCCAACATTATTCTGAGTGACACAAGCGCGAGCATCAGCGAACTTAAAAAAAACCCGATGGCGACGGTCAGTGCCGGCGACGGCTTCCCGGTCGCTATTCTGAACCGTAATCAGCCCGCTTTTTACTGCATCCCGGCAGAGCTTTACGAGAAGATGCTCGATGCCCTGGATGATCAGGAACTGGCAAAGCTGGTTTCAGAACGCAGTAACCAGCGGCTGCTTGACGTGGATCTGGACACGTATCTATGACTTATACGGTCAAATTCAGGGAAGATGCGCTGAAGGAATGGCAAAAGCTGGATAAGGCCATTCAGCAACAGTTTGCGAAGAAGCTGAAGAAGTGCTGTGACGAACCACATATCCCCTCAGCAAAGCTGAGAGGGATAAAGGACTGCTATAAAATTAAACTTCGCGCGTCAGGCTTTCGTCTGGTCTATCAGGTAATAGATGATCAACTGATTATTGCTGTTGTGGCTGTCGGAAAGCGTGAACGTAGTGACGTGTACAATCTGGCCAGCGAACGGATGAGGTAATACATGAGAAATAACAAAAAAACTGAACAAAAAACGGTAATGCTGCCAACTTACTGATTTAGTGTATGATGGTGATTTTAAGGTGCTTGCGTGGCTTCCATTTCCATCAGATGTCCTTCCTGCTCCGCTACTGAAGGCGTGGTGCGTAACGGCAAAAGCACTGCCGGACATCAGCGCTATCTCTGCTCTCACTGCCGTAAAACATGGCAACTACAGTTCACTTACACCGCCTCTCAGCCCGGTACGCACCAGAAAATCATTGATATGGCCATGAATGGCGTCGGATGTCGCGCCAGTGCACGCATTATGGGCGTTGGCCTCAACACGGTTTTACGTCACTTAAAAAACTCAGGCCGCAGTCGGTAACCTCGCGCATACAACCGGGCAGTGATGTGATTGTCTGCGCGGAAATGGACGAACAGTGGGGCTATGTCGGGGCTAAATCGCGCCAGCGCTGGCTGTTTTACGCGTATGACAGGCTCCGGAAGACGGTTGTTGCGCACGTATTCGGTGAACGCACTATGGCGACGCTGGGGCGTCTTATGAGCCTGCTGTCACCCTTTGACGTGGTGATATGGATGACGGATGGCTGGCCGCTGTATGAATCCCGCCTGAAGGGAAAGCTGCACGTAATCAGCAAGCGATATACGCAGCGAATTGAGCGGCATAACCTGAATCTGAGGCAGCACCTGGCACGGCTGGGACGGAAGTCACTGTCGTTCTCAAAATCGGTGGAGCTGCATGACAAGGTCATAGGGCATTATCTGAACATAAAACACTATCAGTAAGTTGGAGTCATTACCGAAAACCGCGCCTTATATCCCCGCCCTGAAGGTCGGGGTTTTACGGCGCACTGGATAACAGGGGCCTCCTTGCCGTCCCCCAAAAACAAACGGTATGTTTATGCGCTGTGATGATTCCCCCAGATTCTTTTCATGGTCCAGTGGTGTCTACAAAGTCAATTAATACGATAACGTGACGGACTTTCAATATGTTACCCACACGGTTATCCCCCGTTACTGTGGATAATCAATATATTGTGTCTCTGGCAGTTGCTTTTCCTACCATATGTTGTCCCTCCCCGTTCTATTTTGTGATCGGACAGTGTGAAAAACGACATCACAGTGGAGACGCTGCTGACGGGATGATGTTCATCCAGGGTCGTAAGATCGGCCGGTACTGGTTACCCGCCGGACGAAGGGCCGGCCAACGCGCAGCGTCGGTAGCTGGCTTTAAAAATGCCGGCGGAAATTTAAAGATTAAGCTGCATACTCTGCGAAATTTTGCAAATTTCACTCAACATGCTTCGTTCAGATCCCAATAGAGCTTTCACCATCGCCTGTAATAGCCGCCCTGCTGCGTGATTACTCCGCTCATCGGGTTGCTGGCGACAAGCCAATACCTGTTCGTGACAGGCATTGATTGAACCGTTATCCCTAACTAATAATGTGCCGACGATGCAGGTGGGACCGTGGTCCCAGGGAGATAACCTGACCGGCGATGCAGGTGGGACCGTGGTCCCAGGCAGATAAGCTGACAGATGACGCAGGTGGGACCGTGGTCCCAGGCAGATAAGCTGACTGACGACGCAGGTGGGACCATGGTCCCAGGCAGATAAGCTGACAGATGACGCAGGTGGGACCGTGGTCCCAGGGAGATAACCTGACCGGCGATACAGGTGGGACCGTGGTCCCAGGCAGATAAGCTGACCGACGATGCAGGTGGGACCGTGGTCCCAGAGAGAATATTCAGGCCAGTTATGTTTTCTGGCCTGTGAGAAAGGAAATGAAGTAAAGGGAGATCACCGTAGACTAATGCGTGTCCGCATCAGACTCCTGGTTTCTCAAGCTCCTTAAGAATGGCTTCTATTTTCTCTATACACTCCGCAGGAATGCGGGACTTATCCAGGTTAAGCACCATTTTATCGCCCTTATACAATGCTGTTGCCCCTGGAGCAAACTGATGACGTGAGCTCAGATTAACTCTTGAGGCGGGAGATTGTTTCAGTACGGATGTTAAAAGACTAATGACCTCTTCAGCTTCAAAGATTAGTCCCGCTTTCTTCTGATCGTGGAGAGTCTCAGCCTGCTGCTTCAGTAATTCTTCTTTATCTGCAAAAGCCTTCTGAAGGGCTTCACCTGACCGGGCAGACAGTTCTCCAGGATGTGCAAACAGGGCAACAACGGATTTAGGCAGTTTGGCCGTATTAATACAGCGGGTAATGATCTTACGTGAAATGTTTTCCGCATCGGCAAGCGCAGAAATATTTCCTGCAAACTCATTCTGCAGCCGGCTTGTATAACGCAGGCCACGTTCATAAGCACTCGTCGGCCGATAATCGTTACCCAGTCGGGACAATGCAGCCATCTGCTCATCGTCCAGTTCACCAACCAGAACGCGATAATCACTTTCCGTCAGGATTGCGGCTTTACGGCGACGGCTGCCGTCTGCAATTTCTATGACATCAGAAACCCGGCGGCCGAAAGCTGGAGTCTGCTGACCGGTCAGTAAAAATGAAGGAATGAGATCATCCAGAGCATCTTCGGTAAGTAGTTCCTGATCGCGCTCATTGCCTGACCATACGCGTGAAGCGCTCTCAACAGAGTCTCCCCGGAGCACCTCAAGGGTAAATTTTACTTCCCGTCCACTTACCGGAAGAGAGATTGCATTACCGCGGGCCATAGCACCCACGCGCGCAATTAATGAATCCACCATCGGCGCGGCCGGCGCCGGTGATGAAGTATCTTCAGTCGATTGAGTATGTGTGGTATGTCTTGGAATGACAGGAGCACGCTTCATTATCTAATCTCCCAGCGTGGTTTAATCAGACGATCAAAAATCTCATTGCAAACAGGCTCCCAGATAGAGAGGGCATTACGCCAGGCACCGGTTGAAGAACGTTGATCAATAGCCTGTTCAAAAACGGTTCTCATACGGATCTGACCTTTGCCGACTTCATCCGTTTCGCGCACAACATTTTTAAGGACCATGCTTCCCCAGGCATCCCGAATTTGTTCTTCCATCCACGGGGACTGCGAGCCATTATTATTACTGTATTTGGTAAGCAGAATACGGACATCTGGCTCGAAGCCTTTAAGATCCACGTTCTTAAGCAGGTCACGAAGCATATCGAAAAACTGCAGTGCGGAGGTGTAGTCGAACAGCTCTGCCGGAGTAGGGACAATCAGAACATCAGCAGCGCATACAACATTTATCGTACCGATACCAAGGTTGGGTGCGCTGTCGATAACTATCACGTCATAATCATGAGCGACAGTTTCAATGGCCAGACGGAGCATCAGGTGCGGGTCAGCAGGTAATTTGCCTTCGTCAAATTTCCCCATCAGCTCGGTTTCAATGCGGTGCAGTGCCAGACAGGACGGGATGATATCAAGGCCAGGCCAGCAGGTGGGCTTTATAGCGTAGCTGGCGTCATCCTTTTCCCCAAGATAAAAGGGCAGGAGAGTGTCCTCAGCATGAATATGAAGATCGGGCACCCATCCGTGATACATAGAAGCAGTTCCCTGTGGGTCATTGCCTTCAACAAGCAGAACACGGAGTCCTTTCAGAGCAAGATCCTGAGCCAGGTGAACGGATACTGAGGTTTTGTAAACACCACCTTTGTGAGCTGCAACGCCAATCACCGGCGGAAACGCATCTTCAGCACGGCGCAGTCGTGTACCAAATACATCCCGCATGTGATTGATTTGTTCGATGGTATAACCAACGCGTTGCTCAACTCTCCCACGGGTTTCCATATCAGGGTGCGGCAGCCGGCCAGCTTTCTCGGCATCCCTGATAGCCTGAGATGACACGCCAACTAAATCTGCCGCTTCACCAATCCTCCAGCGCCGGGTTATTTTCCGGGCTTCCGGACTGTCATCATTAAACTGTGCAATGGCGATTGCTTTCGTCATTTCATGACCAGCACTTATGCACTGGTTGAGTGTATCCATGAGTCCCATACTGAACATCCTTTAATCATCACTTTGCATTATTTTATTAAATCTTGGAATTCATTGCAAAGCAACAATAAAATCGCAAAGTACACGAAAAAGTGCAAAGTGAACCACATTGGGTAATGAAAGAACGCAGGGGATTACAAAAGAGTACATACCGCAGTCAATATTAATCACTGCCGCTCGCCGCAGTAAGCGATCTCACACAGTGAGAAAGCGGCGAGGAAGCGGAAAATCACAGAATTCACAGATTGCACGTACGTCGGGTTGCTAAAGATGGCTCGGGATCAGCCAGTAATAATGAAATTGACTGCGGTATGTAATATATTGACTATGGTATGATGCTTACCGCATCTGTGTCGAGGAAGAGGAAAGACGACTCAGCATACCGCAGTCAATGTTTCATTGTTGTACCTGTAGATCTCAATCTTCCAGAGCGTATTCAGGAAAATAAGGCCAGGGTTCTGGATATCTGGTGTGGCGCTTCCGGGCTTGTATCTGGGTTATTCATGGTCTCGATCCAATAATTGATCCCAAGGAGATCATAATGAGATCCAAAAGAGATCCCCGGATCGCTCCAGCATGCGCTGTAACTGGCTTTAACGTCTGTCTGGATCGACTGTGGAATGTAAAATGTTGACTGTTATATGCATAATCTAATACTGTGATATGCAACGGTATTTACTGAGGTATGTATATCCGTTGACTGCGATACGTATTACTACATCCTTTTGTGGATAACCGTTGAGGATCAAGATGACGAGCGAAAATAACAGCTTACTTCTGAACCTTCAGGAGGTTGATAAGACAACCGGTGAAGTTGTTAAGCTGGATGTCAACAGCACCAGTACCGTGCAGCCAGTAGCGCTCATGAGACTCGGTCTCTTCGTCCCAACTCTGAAATCAACAGGGAAGAGCAAGGCGAACCGGAAAAACGTTACAGACGCGACTGAGGAGCTTGTACAGCTGTCCATTGCCAAAAGCGAAGGATACACTGACGTTAAGATCACCGGTTCGCGTCTTGATATGGACACGGATTTTAAAGTCTGGCTGGGGATAATTCGCTCCATGTCGGAGTATGGGGTAAAAAGTGACACCCTGGAACTGTCGTTCGTCGAATTCGTTAAGATGTGCGGATTTGACTCCCGTCGTTCAAACAAAAAAATGCGCGATCGCATCAGTAATTCCCTGTTTAAACTCGCCTCGGTTACGCTGAAGTTCCAGAGCGAGACCAAAGGATGGACCACCCATCTGGTGCAGTCAGCCTATTATGATATCAACGAGGATATCGTTGAGATCAAGGCTGAACCTAAGCTGTTTGAGCTTTACCACATGGACAGAAGGGTACTGCTGCGGCTGAAAGCCATTGACGCCCTGCAGCGCAAGGAATCAGCCCAGGCGCTTTATACCTACATCGAAAGTCTTCCCCAGAATCCTGCACCTATTTCCATGAAACGGATGCGTGACCGGCTGAATCTCACCTCAAATGTCTATACGCAGAACCACACGGTGCGTAAGGCGATGGAGCAGCTGCGGGATATTGGTTATCTGGATTACACTGAGTTTAAACGTGGCCGAGCCACCTATTTCAGCGTGCATTATCGCAACCCCAAACTCATCAGTGGTCCTGTGAAGGTTCCGCGCAAAGAGGAAGAAGAGAAGGCGCCAGAGCAAAATTATGACGAAGTCATTAAGGCGCTGAAGGCTGCTGGCATCGATCCCCTTAAACTGGCCGAAGCTCTCTCAGCGATGAAGCCAGAAAATTGACTGCGATATGCATAACATGACTGCCGGATGCCGCTAAGGACATTCCATTGACTGTGATATGCATCACGCATACCGCAGTCAATATGTGTTCTCCATCATGTCTGCCATGATCGAACAATATTGACTGTCATATGTGATTTCAGGCCGTGATACGCAGATATTGACTACGGTATGCGGGTTTAACGGCGATATTCCCAGGTCTGTGCACTGCTCCACACGTGTTAACATGCCACAGTCAATTTTTCAGTAAAGCTCTATACCCCTTACGAAAATCTCAATCGGATGCTGAGACGGTCATGTTACCTGACGGTATCCGTTCCCCTGTGTATTGCAGGTTTAGCCCGGCAGGATGAGACTGCAGCTGTCTGTATAACCCGGCGCCAGCTTCACACTGCTAAATGCGAACAGGAGACCGATGGCAGAAGGGAGTGAGCCACAGGGGTGAATGACTTTCGCAATTAACGGGATGATTCACTGAGCTTTCAGGAAACAATACACTGTGGGATGTACGGCCTGTGTCCTGTCTTGTCTGCGGTATGTCGATGCCTGCAGGCTTGCAGGTCACCGTGCAAGACCACGGCTGTTCAGTCATCCGAATGATGTCCTGGTGTGCTGGAGCAGGGAGGGGCACTGAATGCGCTCTGCTCCTGTATTTCGTATTAGCGGAATACAGGACGTCATGCCAGGGCCGTCAATCTCAGCCGGCCGGGGGCAGGGAGCGAAGGATCTCCGCGGCATCTCGCCCATCACCGGTAAAGGGAACGGCCAGGGTGGCAGCCATGTCCAGCGCAAATACCCGGGTATAGACTTCCATCGAGCGCGGATCCTTATGCCCGGCCAGTGCCTGGATGACCTTCCTGGGCTGCCGGTGATAAAGCATGTGCATAATATAGCTGTGACGGAAAGTATGCGGCGTCACGGGGATCGAAAAATGCACGCCGTCAGCTTCAGCCCGCTTCACCGCCTGTTTCAGCCAGTTGCGCATTGTCTCATCCGTGACCGGCCATAACGGCTCACGCCGGCGGGGGCGGGTGGTGACCATCCAGCTTTCCATCTGACGCACAAAACTGGCATCCGTCAGCGGTACCAGACGCACTTCATCTTTTGGCGGCCGGCCACGACGTGCCCGCACTTTTTCCGACAGCACCCGAACAAAAGGGCGCAGACCATCCAGGTCGAACGATTCCGGGGTGAGCGTCCGGGCTTCACCGATACGGATCCCGGTATTCCACATGGTGGCGAACAACATGTGGTGACGCTGGTCAGGCATATACCAGAGGAGGGCGCTCACTTCCGGCGCCAGGAGGTAAGCCGGCGTGGCACCTGTTGAGGTGGCCATCCGCCGGAGTGCCACCGCGGTCGCAAAATCAACGCCCGGGGCGATCGGCAGCAGGGAGACGCGTTCTGGTGAATTCTGCAAGGGAATGATGCTGTTCATGAGTTATTTTTCACGTAGCGCACGCACTGTTTATGGATACAGGTATTTTGCACCTGACGGGCCGATCCTGCCATGACAATAAATCGCAGCGCGCGGATCCTTTTGTTGTCTTATCCCGCATTATTGCGGGTAAAACCAAATACGTAAAGGATCCTTTTTCTGCTCAGATCCTCCATGAAGCCAGTAATGACGCGGGTTGATGGCTGTTTTACGGTTTTTGGGAGAATTGGGGTAATGCCAGGACAAACAGGATCGAACAAAAAAAGGAAGGGAGCAGGGAAGGGGAGGATGCGCTACGTGAATTCTGACCTGGTACACCCCTGTAACCCTGTCAGTTTTCACGCAGCGCAATGTGGTTGCCGACTACTGCCCAGTTGAGATGACGGCCGGCATCCTGATGCTGACTTAATATACGGATAATAATAATTTCAGTATCAGTCTGCAGAAAATAAAGCATATGTCATTCAACGGGTAGTGCCAATATGTATTCCCCCAGTTCAGGACGGGGAGTACCGATATTATGAGCACTCCAAAACAAAAAAAAAGCGGAGAGCTGATTAATATATCTGTCGGCCCTCTCCTCACCGAAAATGGTGGTAGCCGTAATACCAGATATCCTCAAGATCCTGACTGGCTTTAGGTGTGAGTTTAACGTTTTTCACCGGCAGGCTTTGTGCCTGCTTTAACTTTTTTCAGGAACGTGTCCTTTTCCCACACCACAGGCTCGCCGCTGCTCAGGCCTTCTGCCAGTAAATTCCGCAGGGTCTGGAGACGTGATTCTGCCTGTTTCTCGCGAAGGAGACGAAGTGACTCGCGGATCACCTCACTCTGCGTACGATAATCACCTGATTCAATGAGATATTCTATGAAGTCACGGAGTTCGTGTCCGAGATCCACTGTTATTGTTCTGGCGATATACAAGCCTCACGATTGTAAGTTTAAATCTTACAATCAGTTTGAATGATACTCAAAGGTGCGTCCAGTACTGAATATTTGGGATAAATGGAGGAATGTCAGGATGTAAGTAACAGAAAAGAGGACGGCTCCTGCTGTCATCCGTCCATCTTCAAAGTAAAGTTTCTTAGTGTGTGTGGGAATAATCCTTGTTTCTGGCAAAAAATGTTATAAACCAAAAGATAATATAATTAAGAACACTCAATATCTTCCTCATCATCGCGTTCATAGCGATTTCCAGTAATTATTCTTATATCTAGAGCTGAATGGAGCATCTTATGAATTTTCATCAGACTGGCACGTTTGATTTCATTTTTTGTTGTTGGTGTACTGTCTCTGAATGCCCATTTGTAAGGTGTCAGGCTACTAATCTTGAAACCTACAATTCCAACTGTATAAAGACAAAGCATTATTTCATTAATGACATCCTGTTCTCTTGATTCTCCTTCTAAAAATTTGTTTGCTGTAATAGCACATGGATCAGTAGTATTTTGAATGGATAATTCACTTAATACCGCGTCTATAGTGTTTTTTGACATAGATGTTCTACTAAATTTATCAGGAAGATTTCTCAGTATTTCAATTGTTTCCTCAAAGGAAGGGTATATATCCCCCCATTCTTCTTTTAGAGATCTCAGGCGCTTTAAGGAATAGACTGCCTCCGCTTTATGAATTGAATCCCATGATATTCTTTCTCTGTTAAGTGCCACATTAAAACACTCATTCACGTATTGTAAAACGTCTCTTGGTCGAAATAATGTTCTTTCAATTATATATTCAATAGGGGTGATGCCTAAATGCCCCCCCTTTGCTTTTGGAAATATATCTTTAATAGTAACATCTTCTCGAGTATATTGTCTTTTGTATACCTCTCGCACTCGTTTTTGGACTAATTCGGTTAGTTGTTGAGAGGTCCATTTTATATCAAGTATATATGACTCATATTTTTCCTCCTGAAAACCAGAGCCTCTTGTAATATTAAATACTGATCGTAAAAGGTCCAGGCGTAAAGCAGCTATTATTTTGATATTTTTAATTTTACGAAACACCTTAATCTCTTCAATTAGCGCTCTTATAAATTTATATCTTGTATCATTTTCCGCCCAGTTATCATCCAGTTGATCAATAATGATGTAATAGTTTTTTTGTGGGTCATCAAAAGAATATTCAGCAAGCAATGAAAGTATTTCATTAAGTTTTTGAATCTGTAACCTACTGACAACCTCATTTGCTCGTTTCTTAACATCATGTATTTGTTCTTCGGTTAGTTTTTTTGCATATTCAGCACTAAGATTTACAGCACTGTATTCTGTGCCAATCGAAGCCTTAGTATCACGTTCCAGTTTGTATGTTATTTCCCTAAGATGGGTGTCAGTATCTATCCAAAATTTATCTCCCCACTCCCTAAAATACTCAAGGGCTTTTCGTTTTATCTCATCTTTTTTAGCCTGCTAAGCAAGTTTGAGAAAAAGCTATTCGTATCAGATTCACTCTTAATGTCATGGCGTATTTTTAATAATTCCATAATTAAAATATGTCGCCATAATACTTTATAAAACATATCAAGATTAACATTTAACTCTTCAAAAAATGAAATTATATCTGAATGCTCTAGAAAACCTATTGAAATATCATTAGGGTCAAGTTTTTTATATTTATGTGCTTTGTTTGCCACCATGTGCAACAAAGCACTTTTTCCTGCGCCTGTTCTTCCTATAACTATAGATGATGTATCAGATGGGTTTAATAGTTTAGAAAGATAACCACTATCAATAAAACAGTTTTCCAAGAGAAGTGTGTCTGATTCAGCGTCCAATTCGCCGATTTTAAAATTTTGCCTTATTATTATAGGGTTTATGCTCATAATTTCCTCAACGCTATTAATTGGTTTTATTATTACATTATAATTGATTTTTGATAATTGTATTTAAATTGATAGAAATTGCGATGGAGATCATAGAATAAAAGTATTGAGTGTTTCAATTTTTATTAATAGTTGCAACTATTAGGATAACTGCTTCTCGCTTGTTCTTTGTCGTCAATATTTTCAGCTCAATATCATCTCGAACGTTCATGCTTCAGTATGGCTTCTGCTATTCGTATTCAGAAACGTGCGTCTCTTCTTCAAGCGGCTCAAACCATTTTTCTTTAGCGACTTCATTGAACTTCTTACAAATGGTGTAAAGAGTTACGTTAGAAAGAGCATAGTTACGGGAAAACTGACGGGCAAAATTGGCACTCTTGGCCTATCGCTCAGCGCCTGGTTAATGCGCGCACCAGTGTTCCAGAGCTTCGACAGCAGCATTTTGTGCTAAAGATCCGGGCCGTAGTAAGCTCACTTCCACCGCCAGCACGGCAGGGTAATCGATGACCACCGGCTACTGAGCAACCGAGACTGTCTGCAGTACGAGTATAATGATTCCAGTTATCAGGATACATCTCTGTCTGTTGATATGTTCAGCGCTGAAGCAATGATTTCCCGGTTTTCCTCACTACGCCAGTTTCCGAAATAGTCCACCTCCTGGCACAGGGAACGGTGTGCTGCCTCTATAAGGTCAGACACTCTCTGAAGAGCATTCTGTAGCTGCTGCGCTGATATACCTCTTGGCACATCATGCTCATCCACCCCGTTACGGTGCACAAGGTCGTTTCGCCAGTCTGCAATAATGTCCAGCGGCTTAACCGGCCAGACGGGCGGAGTATGCAGCACGGCGCTGAAATAGCGCTCAATGGTTTTAACGTTATGAAACGTCATTCGGGAAACATAATTGCGTGCGGCGGGCCTGAACATATCAAGTTCCATCTCACGCAAAGACTGCTTTTTGTTTTTTTTGACGCGTTCTGAATTCAGGTAATATTCATCCCTGAAGCGTTTAAGAGGCCAGTCATGTTCCAGCAGAGCCCTGGCGCAGTACATCAGGTATGCTTCCATGACAGTCACTGCATGGACGAAAGACATCCTGTACACCAGTTCTGGCTGCTCTCTGTCGAGCAGGGCATGTAGCTTCTGCAGCTCCTGTCTTGCGTGCCGGTGACGCTGATGAACATCGTTCAGGGAAACCACGAACAGTCCATGTTCATGATCCCACTGAGCCTGATCAGCAAGCGCCTCCTGCTCCCAGTAATACAGGTTCGCGGCCTCCTCCCATGCTTCAGACTCAGGGACAATATCCGGGTAATTTTCCTCAAGCCATTCATTAAATCGTTCCGCTTCAATATCAATCATCATGTCTTTCATATGAGAAATCCCGCCTTCTATTTCTGTTGATCAGCTGCAGCTGCTTTTACGATGGCGTCTATTGCCTTTTCAACCGAAAACGGTCTCAGCTCACCGTTGCTCAGCTGGACCTTATAGCAGGGATGTGACACCCAGCGGCCATTCGTAAAACGAGGTTCATTCTGAACCGTAAAATGTTTAATCAGACGACCGTTCAGTTCCCAGCCCGGACAACTGTCACAATAGAGGGTGAACAGTTCCTTCAGCTCTTCAAAATAGTCACCTTCTGAAATGATCCCGACAGCTTTCACGTCAGGTCGTTGATCCATGTAATAGCCGCGGGCTTTCTGTTTTGATGCAAATTCCTTCTGACCAATCTTCACCGGTATTGAACGTCCCATTCTGAACTCCTTTGTGTTTAGCTGACAAATAGTCACTCGCCACAACCAGTTTCACGACATTAACTCTTCTCATCATCATGAAGGATTATTTTCCAAGCCGTGATTATTTCTCACCTGATAACAAGCAGCCATATAACCACGTAGTTAAATTACCGGGTCCCCGTTTTCACCTGATCCGACTTTCTATAATTTAACGGATTTCCGGAAGTGTACCACGCACACGAAATAACCATATCGCCCTTTTATGGTGGTGAGCGGCCGGTCACGGGGCAGGGGAAGGACACAACATATAGCGTCACAGCCAGCTGAGAACACCGCTACATCTTGTGTTGCCGGGCCGCAGCGCGCCGGAGGCCGGAAAGCAGATCCGGGACTACCGCTAAACCGCAACGGCGAAAAAATGTGGTCCCGTGCGCAAAAGTGCGGTACAAATGGCTGTACATTATGTAAAGCCAGATGACTGTACAAAAAGGAAGGAGCATGACCGGTTTTTTTGAACGTAAAAAGCGGGCCAAAAACGCCCAGCTGACCGTGCGTCTCGATGAGCAGCTGAAGAAACGCGCCGAACTGCGTCTGGAGGCAATGGGGATGACCGCCACGGAAGCGGTGGAGCAGCTTTACCGCTTCATCGCCGATCACGGCCGGATGCCCGTCACGGAGCGTATCGTCACATTTGACATCCAGTCACAGCGCGGCCGCGCCATCGCCCTCAATCCCGCCGACGCTGTGACCGAAAACACCCGGCGGTTTCTGCAGTCGCTGGGAGCTGTGGAAGTGGTCTGCTGCGATCCCGCTGCATTTGAACAGGCGGTACTGGAGTACTTCAGCCTGTATGTGGCCGACCAGGCTGCCTGTTTACTGGCCGGTGTACTGAACGTCACGTTCATGGTTAATGCCGCCAGTCGCGTGAAAGATGACTGGCATGACAGGCTGCTGTCCCTGTTACAGCGCGACTTTGATTTCAGCGAAGAACAGTCAGTGACGTTCATTAACAGCATCGTGGACAGCGAACATGTCGATCCTGCCATCGTCAGTCGAAATAATACGGCCTGGCGGAGCGGAAAAAGCACCGGGTCCGGCGCCGGCGCTGAACAGGCCTTACTGGATAACACCAACGTCAGGGTCTTCTATCCCTCCGGGGAAGCGCCCGTCTCCGGCAAGATCGGTGCCGCCGTCCTGCAGCGTTTCCTGACGTTCCTGGCGGAGCGGGGCGTCAGCTGCAGCGATCCGCAGAGACTGACCGAAAGCGCCGGCCGTGCATGGGGCGTGCGTGAAAATATGATCGGGAATATGCCCCCGGACATGCAGCAGGCCATAAACGATGGTGTCATTTTTGAGGCCAGCGCTGACACGCCGGACTTTTCCCCTGAGCTGGCGGCGGCGTTTGGCTTCACACAGGTCCAGGCAGAAGCGGTGCTGAAACCCGCCCTGACCGCCAGGGATCTCCCCGGTTTCCTGCAGCGCTTTCTGGCGTTCCTGGCCGACCGGGGTATCAGCTGCAGCAATCCCCGGCGGTTTACTGAAAAGGTCACGGAATACGCCAGCCATGAGGGACCGCACCGGCTTATTGCAATGTTGATGTCGCGCATCAGGGATGAGGGGGTCAGTTTTGTCTTTCACAATGAATCCCCGGACGAACTGCCGCGCCTGGCCGCGTCACTGCCCGGCGAACTGGCCGATACCTTCGGGTTTACGGGATGGCAGGCAACAACAATACTGCGTCAAATCCAGCCGGCACGGCCGGGGCAGGATTAGGGCCGGGAGCATACGCGATGAAAACGACCTGTCATGCGGCCGGCATCACGGCGGCGCCGCTTTCCCCGCAGGAGTGGCGAGCGCTGCTCAGGGCGAAAGGCTGGAAGCAGAAGGAGCTGGCCCGCCGCTGGAATGTGTCAGAAACCTGGATCAGTAAGCTGGCCAATAACCCCGATCGGGGCACGCACTGGAACGATGCCTGCCGGGGTCTGCCCGATATTCGTGCCCGGCGGCCCGGCGAACCGCGCGCGGCAGGCACAGACGCACCAGAGCCGGGAGGCCCTGAATGAACAGACGTCTTCACCTCATCACCACCTGTACCCGGCGCAAGGCGGGCAGCGTGGAGGATACCGTTTTTCCGGGCGACACTTCCCTTGATGACGCCTTTGACGGCTGGTACAGGCTGATCGCCCAGGCTGCCCGCCGTCCTGGCAGGGTGCTGGAAACGGGAGAGCTTTACCGGGGCGCACACTGGCGGCGTGCCCGCGGTATCGCGGCGCGGTGGCCGGGCATCGAGCTGTGGGCCATGTCGGCCGGTCTGGGGCTGCGCCACCATACCGATCCGGCGGTCGCGTATGAGGCAACGTTTCACGCCATGCCCTTCGCGCCGGCGACCGTCTGGGGCTCACTGACGGCACGGCCCCCGCTGGCGGGCCGCTGCGCCTCCCTGGCTGAGCTGATGCAACGCTGCCCGGACGAGCGCTTTGTGATCGCCGGTTCACCCGTGTATATCAGCGCGGCTGAGCAGGATATTCTGGCCGGCGTGCCGGCACTGCATGATGCGGCCACTCAGCTGATTATCGTGACCTCACAGGGCTATCGTGGTCCGCTGCAGCCGTTTCTGAAAAGAAGCCGCGCGGACATGATGGCGCCCCTGAAATCGAACATGACGTGCCTGAATATTGCCTGCGCCGGCGCCCTGATTGACGCCATGATGCAGGCAGACGCCCGGCAGGCGGCGACCATTTAATACAGACAGAGACTGGCGCTACCGTCGCCAGAAGGGGGTTTTACATGTTCAGCATCATTTATCACGCCGGCGCAGCCGTCCTTTTCCTGGTCATGAGCCTGGCGGCCGGCGCCGGCCTCCTGCTTCATGGCCATGAATATACGACAGGTCATTTCTGGAACATGACGGGGCTGTGCATTGTGTCAACTCTCGTCTGGATCTGGGCTGTAGCTCAGGCAAAAGAAGCCTGGTACATTTCACGAAACATCAAAAAAGGACTCTGACCATGAAAGATGAAATTCGCCACGAAAAACCCGTTGAAGTGAATATACAGCTGACACACAGAGAAGCGCAGGCTCTGGCGCAACTGGTTAAGCGTCTGGGATTCAGTGACTGCCGCGGCCTGGCGACGTCAGATATTGAGGCATATCTGATGATGGATGGAATCAACCAGATCATGAAAGCACTGGCTGAAGAGGGCTATGCACCACGATAAGGGCCGGGACTATCTGGAATTAGCCGGAAATACGACCCTAGCACGCGGGCAGTAAGGAGTGGTTTTAATGTTATACATGGCTTTATGCAGTTTTATGATGATCCTGGCGCTAAGTGAGATGTTCCGCACGATGACGGCGATCGGCAATGGCAGTTTCGCCGGCAACCGCTTCATACCGCTCGCCTTAGTTCTGTTAACGCTGGCGCTGGCATCACCTTTCTTTGCCACATTTTATACGATGAGCCGTTCTGATTTCATGGCGACGACGGCCTGCTACATGGCTGCGTGTGGCAGGTCTTAAACAACTGAACTGGGCTAGCGAAGGAGTGGGGGCAACAGCAGCTGCGCTGGTAGACTTATCCACAGTTGCTGGTAACAAAATCAGCAATCCGCCCTGGGTCAAATTTCAATCGGCAGGGTGGGTCAATTTTCCATCAGCGCCAACAAATGGTGGTTTCGTCGGGGATGCGCTCCAGGTTCAGCCCGGCAAACTGGCGCAGG
>OGTI01000212.1_pt1 | contig 16846 bp, 10 predicted proteins | sample 1574601 | NCBI WGS metagenome assembly OGTI01 (sample SAMN03295810, study PRJEB24534) | human gut metagenome | isolation source: fecal sample 5 from infant 1 | host: Homo sapiens | place: USA: Pittsburgh, PA | collected 2014-07
CGATGCTGAACATCGCCGTGCGCGCAGCGCGCAAGGCGGGTAATTTAATTGCCAAAAACTATGAAACCCCGGACGCTGTAGAAGCGAGCCAGAAAGGCAGTAACGATTTCGTGACCAACGTAGATAAAGCTGCCGAAGCGGTGATTATCGACACGATTCGTAAATCTTACCCACAGCACACCATCATCACCGAAGAAAGCGGTGAACTTGAAGGTACTGATCAGGATGTTCAATGGGTTATCGATCCACTGGATGGCACTACCAACTTTATCAAACGTCTGCCGCACTTCGCGGTATCTATCGCCGTTCGTATCAAAGGCCGCACCGAAGTTGCTGTGGTATACGATCCTATGCGTAACGAACTGTTCACCGCCACTCGCGGTCAGGGCGCACAGCTGAACGGCTACCGTCTGCGCGGCAGCACCGCTCGCGATCTCGACGGTACTATTCTGGCGACCGGCTTCCCGTTCAAAGCAAAACAGTACGCCACTACCTACATCAACATCGTCGGCAAACTGTTCAACGAATGTGCAGACTTCCGTCGTACCGGTTCTGCGGCGCTGGATCTGGCTTACGTCGCTGCGGGTCGCGTTGACGGTTTCTTTGAAATCGGTCTGCGCCCGTGGGATTTCGCGGCAGGCGAGCTGCTGGTTCGTGAAGCGGGCGGCATCGTCAGCGACTTCACCGGTGGTCATAACTATATGCTGACCGGTAACATCGTTGCTGGTAACCCGCGCGTTGTTAAAGCCATGCTGGCGAACATGCGTGACGAGTTAAGCGACGCTCTGAAGCGTTAATGACTCAGGCGGGTGATATCACTCACCCGCCCTCGCCTTTCAGGCGCTATTCCGAAATACTTCCTCACCGCTTTACTTTCTTTCGTCACTCTCCCACCATCTTTCCCCGATTAATGGATGATAAAGAAGTCGCAAGGAAAGATTATGGCGCTGCCAGTGAACAAACGCGTTCTCAAAATTCTGTTTATTCTCTTTGTTGTTGCCTTCTGCGTTTATTTAGTGCCGCGCGTCGCCATCAACTTCTTCTATTATCCTGACGATAAAATATACGGTCCCGACCCCTGGTCGGCGGAATCCGTCGAATTTACGGCTAAGGACGGTACTCGTCTGCAAGGCTGGTTTATTCCTTCTTCGACGGGCCCTGCTGACAACGCCATCGCAACCATCATTCATGCTCACGGCAATGCCGGAAATATGTCCGCCCACTGGCCGCTGGTCAGTTGGTTACCCGAGCGTAATTTCAACGTTTTTATGTTTGATTATCGCGGGTTTGGTAAATCAAAAGGCACGCCGTCCCAGGCCGGATTGCTGGACGATACGCAAAGTGCCATCAATGTGGTGCGCCATCGCAGTGATGTAAACCCACAACGGCTGGTGCTGTTCGGGCAGAGTATTGGCGGGGCGAATATTCTGGATGTTATTGGTCAGGGTGATCGTGAAGGCATACGTGCGGTGATCCTCGACTCCACCTTTGCCTCTTATGCGACCATTGCCAACCAGATGATCCCCGGCAGTGGCTACTTACTTGATGAGAGTTACAGCGGCGAAAATTACATCGCCAGCGTCAGCCCGATCCCGCTTTTACTCATTCACGGTAAAGCTGATCACGTTATCCCATGGCAGCACAGTGAAAAGTTGTATAGCCTGGCAAAAGAACCAAAACGGTTGATCCTAATCCCGGATGGCGAACACATTGATGCTTTTTCCGATCGTCACGGCGATGTTTATCGCGAACAGATGGTGGATTTTATTCTTAGCGCGTTGAATCCGCAGAACTAACCCATGATCGCTAGCACGATAATCATTCACAAAACCACCTTAAGACATGCTAATCCACTGGTCAGAACAGTTTAAAATGAGAAAAATTCTGTGATGCTTGCCAACATTTCTGATGATTAGCATTCCCTTCGCCATTTCCCTGAGCAAACTTTAGCTATTCTTATCAATTATGCTTATGGGAGATCTACAGATGATGCCTACGCTTGCTCCACCATCTGTCCTTTCGGCTCCCCAGCGCCGCTGCCAGATCTTGCTGACGCTCTTTCAGCCGGGGTTGACCGCCACCACGGCAACTTTCAGCGAGCTTAATGGTGTGGATGATGATATTGCCAGTCTTGATATCAGCGAAACAGGACGGGAGATCCTGCGCTATCATCAACTCACACTGACTACTGGTTATGACGGCAGCTACCGGGTTGAAGGTACAGTGCTTAACCAACGTTTGTGTTTATTTCACTGGCTACGACGTGGTTTCCGTCTGTGTCCGTCATTTATTACCAGCCGATTCACCCCCGCCCTGAAGAGTGAACTGAAGCGGCGCGGAATTGCGCGTAACTTTTACGACGATACCAATCTACAAGCGTTAGTGAATCTCTGCTCCCGACGGCTGCAAAAACGCTTTGAAACGCGCGATATTCATTTCCTGTGTCTGTATTTGCAATATTGTTTGTTGCAACATCACGCTGGAATTACGCCTCAGTTTAATCCGCTCCAACGTCGCTGGGCAGAATCCTGCCTTGAATTTCAGGTAGCGCAGGAAATTGGACGCCACTGGCAGCGTCGGGCACTCCAGCCTGTACCGCCTGATGAGCCACTGTTTATGGCTCTACTGTTTTCCATGTTGCGGGTTCCCGATCCACTGCGGGATGCGCATCAGCGGGACAGACAACTGCGTCAGTCTATCAAACGTCTGGTAAACCATTTTCGTGAGCTGGGAAATGTTCGTTTTTATGATGAACAGGGGTTATGCGATCAGCTTTATACCCACCTCGCCCAGGCGTTAAATCGCAGTTTGTTTGCCATCGGTATTGATAACACCCTGCCGGAAGAGTTCGCCCGCCTGTATCCACGCCTGGTGCGCACCACCCGCGCGGCGCTGGCCGGATTTGAAAGTGAATACGGCGTCCATCTTTCTGATGAGGAAAGCGGTCTGGTCGCGGTGATTTTTGGTGCCTGGCTAATGCAGGAAAACGACCTGCATGAGAAACAGATTATTCTATTGACCGGGAATGATAGCGAGCGAGAAGCGCAGATTGAGCAGCAGCTACGCGAACTAACGTTACTGCCGCTCAACATTAAACATATGTCGGTAAAGGTATTTTTGCAGACAGGCGCTCCGCGCGGCGCGGCGCGGCACTGATTATTGCTCCTTATACCATGCCGTTACCGCTCTTTTCACCACCGCTGATCTATACGGACCTGACGCTGACAACACATCAACAGGAGCAGATCCGCAAAATGCTCGAATCAGCATGAGGGAACAACTTTCGGGCGCAAAAACATTGCCGGAAGCGCCACCAGCGCCATCACCCAGAACACGCCGTGGCCGAGATATTGATACAGGAAACCGGCGAAAACGGTCATGATGGCGATACTGCCGCCCATCGCGACGGCAGAGTAAACCGCCTGTAAACGGATGACTTCGCTACCCTGGCGAGCAGCAATATAGCGCATGGCAGCCAGGTGGCAGACCGTGAAGGTACCGCAATGCAGAATTTGCACCACTATCAACCACGGCAACGCCGTAGTTGCTCCCATAATGCCCCAGCGCACTACGCCGCAAATCGCCGAGATCAACAGCATATCGCGTGCACTACAACGGCGGAAAAGTTTATTACTCAGCGCAAAGATAATGACTTCCGCCACCACGCCCAGCGACCACAAATACCCCACCGCCGAGGCCGAGTAGCCAGCTGCCTGCCAGTAAATGGCGCTAAAACCGTAATAGGCCGCATGTGCCCCCTGCAATAAACAAACGCAGGCCAGAAAGCGCCAGTTCTGGCGAACCAACGCCAACCACGCAGACCAGCCGGTGCTCTCCTGCTGGCGGCTTGCCCCTTGTGGCTGAATCGTCGGACGGATGAGAAAGCCGAGCAGCATGGATGCCACGCCCAACGTCAACAGCGCGAGGATCACCCGATAATCAAACATACTGACCAGTTTGCCCGTCAGCGCCGAGCCAATGACAAACGCCACCGAGCCCCACAGTCTCACTTTGCCGTAATCAAGCGGGAACTGCTTTTGCCACGTATTCGCCAGTGCATCGGTCAACGGTACCAGCGGTGAGAAAAAGAGGTTAAAGCCAATCATCACCAGCATCAGCCACGCTACGTGCGCCCCCGCCCAGAAGGCGACAGCAAAGAGAAGTGTCAGCAGTGCCAGCACGCGCAAGGCGGAAATCAGGCGGGAAGGATCGCTGACGCGGGGCGCGATGAGCAAACTCCCGAGGAAACGGGCAACCAGACCCGCCCCCAATAACAGGCCGATGGTTTCTGGCGTTAAACCAATCCCTTTAAGCCAGACGCTCCAGAAAGGTAGAAAAATGCCGTAACTAAAAAAGTATGTGAAATAGCCGAGCGCCAACCAGCGCGTGGATTGCAAAACCATGAGTCCCTCCCGTCAGGAGGCGTTAGTCTGAGGTTAATCGAATGTTGGTGCAAGTTGAAAAATAAGAATATTCGAGCCTGCTTCCTGACGGTTATCCTGCATATCAGGAAATGACAAAAAAGTGCGGCCCACAACACAACATGTAAAAAAGAACGATGAAACAGGTGAAAATCGCAATTTATTGAACTGACAAACTCATGTGAGACGGATAAGGCGTGCATGTCGCATCCGGCAGGAAACAATAAGCACATTGTCAGCCATCTGCGTTATGCCGTTATACCAGAAACGAATATCTCAACGCCTGGGCGTGGCGAGGTACCAGAGTGTGTATTACGTTTAAATCACATCATCTTGCAAAGGGATTGGTTATGAACTCACTACGTTATTTTGATTTTGGCACTGCCCGCCCCGTTTTGTTATTAATTGCCCGTATCGCCGTGGTCTTAATTTTCATTATTTTTGGTTTTCCCAAAATGATGGGCTTTGACGGTACGGTCCAATATATGGCCTCGCTGGGCGCGCCAATGCCGATGCTGGCAGCGATTATTGCGGTAGTTATGGAAGTGCCCGCCGCGATATTAATCATACTTGGCTTTTTCACCCGTCCGCTGGCGGTGCTGTTTATTTTCTACACGCTGGGAACTGCGGTGATTGGTCATCATTACTGGGATATGACTGGCGATGCGGTTGGGCCAAATATGATTAATTTCTGGAAGAATATCAGCATTGCTGGCGCATTCCTGCTGCTGGCAATTACCGGGCCGGGGGCAATTTCTCTCGATCGGCGTTAGGAAAGATGCCGGATGTGGCGTAAACGCCTTATCCGGCCTACCGCTCCAACACCGATTGTAGGCCTGATAAGACGCAGCAAGCGTCGCATCAGGCATCGTGCACCGAGTGCTACAAAATCGAAATTACCCCGTAGGCCTGTGCATCCGGCATTTTATAAATTACAGCAACGCAACCCGCAACGACATCTCTGAAATTGTTGATTCCCCTGGTGCAAGCGCAATGAGGTCACCACCTTCCGGACGATGATGGTCATCCGGCGCATGGCTCATCGGTTCCAGACAGAAGAAATCAAACGCATATCCTTTATCAAACGCCGGGTCGGAAACAAAGATGAAATAACACGGTGCAGGCGGCGTCGTTTCCATGATGATGGCATAACCCTCCTGCGGCTGCTCGATGCGGGCCTGACCATTCCATCCGGCAAAACCATTGTTTACCCACTGGCGCGGTAACGGCGCGAGCTGGTTAAAATCCAGTTCCTGCGGTAGCTGCTCGCAAAACTCACCCGCCAGCCACTGCTCCTGCTCCCGCCAGTAACAGCTCGCCTGCGCCTGAATCCGCGTTTGTGGTGACAACGGAAAATAAGGATGCCAGCCGGTACCAAATGGCAGCGTCTCTGCCCCTTTATTGGTGACAGAGAGCGTCACCGTCAGCGTATCTGCCGTTAAATGAAACGCCTGACTTACCCGATAGTGATAAACACCGCTGCGATGTTCATACACCAGACACAAGCTATCTTCGCTGCGCGAGACACATTGCCACTGCCCCAGCCAGGCATCACCGTGTAGATAGTGCGCATCCCACTCAACATTCGGTTGTAGTTGATATTCACGTCCCTGCCAGACAAAACGATTACCGCTCACCCGGTTTGCAAACGGCACCAGCGGAAAACAAGAGGCATCGGTTGCCACACCGCTTTTTTTACCAGGACGTAGCAGCGGCGTCGTATCGCGCCAGAAGCCTTCGATTACGCCGCCCTGATCAGAAACGTCCAGCTTTAGCGGCCCGTGAGATAAGGTATAGATGGTCATCCGCAGACTCCTTAATCCGGGAAATTAATCACAACTTTCCCGCATTTGCCGCTTGCCATCAGTGCATAAGCATCTCCCGCCTGTTCCAGCGAGAAGCGGTGGGTAATGGCATTACGCGGCCACAGTTTCCAGTCCGTTAAATCGTGGGCGCATTTTTCCATATGGAACAGACTGGTCACCCAGGAGCCGATAATCCGCCGTTGATGGTGCATCAGGTCAGCGCTAACCTCGAACTCGACTTTTCCGGTTTCACCAATGTAAACCACGCGTCCCCAGTCAGCGGTGGATTGCAGTGCCAGTAAGCGACCTGCGGCATTACCGGAACAATCAAGCGCAACATCCGCGCCGCCGTGAGTGAGTTCGGCGATTATCTGCGGCAGACCTTCGGTGGTCGCTAAATAGCCGTGATCCATCACTCCTAACTGTTTCGCCATCGCCAGACGTTCCGGCAACATATCAACGCCGATGATCCTTTTTGCACCGCGACCTTTCGCCAGCATCATCGCCATCATGCCGACCGGCCCCAGACCGACCACCAGTACGTTATCACTGCCGGAAACTTCGCCGCGCAAAATCCCTTCATACGCTGTACCAACGCCGCAACTGATAAACGCACCATCTTCGTAACTCAGTGCATCCGGCAGGAGGATCAGATCTTTTTCTTCCGCCAGCAGGTATTCAGCATGGCCGCCGTCACGCTGCCAGCCGTAAGCCGCTTTTCCTTCGCCAGTACAAGAGATAGGAAAACCACGACGGCAGTTCGGGCAAAAACCACAGCCAGAAATATGATACACCAGCACACGGTCGCCCTCTTTAAAATGGCGGCAGCCTTGCCCCATCGCCACAATCTGCCCGCACGGTTCATGACCGTTGATAAATCCCTGGTATAACGGTTTATCGGGTGCCGCCGCCGTAGCACGGTGCTGGTGGTAGATATAGTGGACATCGCTTCCGCAAATCCCGGAGGATTTCATTTTGATCAGTACCTGGTTAATCCCCGGCGTCGGCACCGCAACTTCCCGCAGATCGACGGTCGAATTTCCTGGTAAATAAGCTGCCAGCATCGTTTTCATAAATCCCTCATTAACAATACGATTAATTTTCATCCCTGCCGCACCCGCGCCAGGGGCGTTAAGGTTTAGCGTTTCGCTTTACTGCTACGCTGGGTCAGCAAGATATTCGCCAGCACCGCCACCACGATGATGACGCCGCGCACCACCTGCTGGAAAAAGGAGTTAATCCCGAGCAGCACCAGACCGTTACCGATTAGCGTAATCACCAGTACGCCAAGCAGCGTACCGAACAACGAGCCGCGACCGCCGGAAAGCGCCGTACCGCCGACCACGACCGCGGCGATGACGTCAAACTCCAGACCGTTTGCGGCACCTGCGTTACCGGAACCGAGGCGGGCCGCCAACAAAATGCCGGTCACCGCCGCTAATAATCCCGAAAGGGTAAAAATAAGAATGCGTACCCGACGAACGTTAATACCGCACAACTGCGCTGCAGTGGCATTACCGCCAACAGCAAAAACCGAGCGCCCGAAGGCAGTTTTGCGGCTAATGAACACAAACAGCGCAAATAACACCATCATGATCAGCGCGGATACCGGCACCCCGAGAAATTGTCCGCCCAGCCAGTCCAGCACTTCGTTTTCGTTAATTGGCACTGGCAAGGCGTTCGTCATAAACAGCCCCATTCCGCGCAGGGCGCTCCATAAACCCAGCGTGGCAACAAAACTTGGCACGTTAAACACGCCGCGCAGCACCCCGGCGAGCGTTCCCATCAGCGCACCTAACAGCAACACCAGCAGACAAGCAATCGCCAGCGGAACGTCAAATTGCAGCAAAAACGCCAGGCACACTGAAACAAAAGCCACCATCGGCCCAACGCTGACATCAATTTCACCGGAGATAATAATCAGCGTCATCGCCCAGGCGGCGATCCCAATGGTGGCGGCATCGCGCAGCACGTTCATCTGGTTATTCAATGAGATAAAGCCAGGCGCATTCAGGGAGAAGACCAGATAAAGAATGGCAATCACCACCAGCAAACCGATCTCATTAATATGGCGACTGACAAATTGTTTGAGCGAGACGCTCTTGCCCTGCGGCAATGGTAATGACGAAGCAGACATCTTCAGGTTCCTCGGTAAAATTCATCAGTGCACAGACAGAATGGCGGACATCAGCTCATCCACATTGACCGGAGAGTGAAACTCCTGCGAGAACGTACCGTGCTGTAACAACAGAATGCGGTCGCACACCAACGGTAACTCCTCCACTTCACTGGAGATAAACACCACGCTTTTTCCTTCGGCAGCCAGCTCGCGGACAATACGGTAAATCTGCTGTTTGGCTTCGATATCGACGCCGCGCGTTGGCTCGTCGAGCAACAAAATCTGGCTGGCGGCATAGACCCAACGACCGATCACCACTTTTTGCTGATTGCCGCCAGAAAGCGTGCCGATGGGCGTTTCGCTACTGGCGGCCTTGACCGTCATCCGCTGCATCACCTCTTCGGTCAGGCGGCGGATGGTGGACCATTGCAGCACACCGTTGGCGCTGATTTTTTGCCGATTGGTCAGCACTGTATTTTCGTCAACGCCCAACCAGGGAATGATCCCCGCTTCTTTGCGGTTTTCTGGCGTATAGCCAATGCCGCGTTTCAGCATGTCGCCGTAATCGGGGCGCGTGATTTTCTCGCCGTTGATAACAATTTCGCCCTGTTCATACGTCTCCAGCCCAACAATCGCCTTCAGCAATTCACTGCGCCCTGCCCCCAGCAGGCCAGCAATGCCGAGCACTTCGCCGCGACGTAGCGTAAAGCTGATATCCTCCAGCTTGGGCTTATGGCGTAACGCACGGACTTCCAGCACGGCTTGATCCACAATTTCCTGAGGGGCAACCGGCGCAATATCAACGTGATCGCGCCCGAGCATTAGCGACACAATATGATGCGTAGAGGTGTTTTCGAGCATCACATCGCCCGCCACCTGACCATCGCGCATAACGGTGGCACAGGAGGCAATGCGGCGAATTTCTTCCATCCGGTGGCTGACATAAATCACCGCCACGCCCAGTGCCGACATCTTTTTCACCGCGCTGATCACCAGTTCAACTTCCGCACTGGCAAGCGAGCTGGTGGGTTCATCAAGAATGACCACGCGCGGCTCGCCCTTCATCACCCGCGCAATTTCCACCAGCTGCTTTTGCGCCGGGCTTAGTGTTGAAACAAGTTGTTCAGGACTAACGTCAACGCCCAACGCCTGCAAGCAACGTTGGGCGTCCTGCGCCATTTGCAGGTAATCAATCATGCCGTTGCGGCGGGGCCACTGACCGAGGCAGAGGTTTTCCGCCACTGTCAGCCCTTCCACCAGACTTAACTCCTGATAAACCGCGCGTACCCCCAGTTCAGCGGCACGGAGAGTCAGCGTAGCTTCGTCACCTTCCAGTCGCGTCTCGCCAATCCAGATATCACCGCTATCCGGACGTTCGCTACCGGTAAGCATTCGAATGAGGGTCGATTTTCCCGCACCGTTTTTGCCTAACAGCGCACGAACTTCGCCTTTATTGAGCGTGAAGTTAACGTTATCCAGCGCAACGACGCCGGGATAACGCTTATTTCCTGCCACCACTTTTGCTACCGGGACTGCCTCTGTTACCGTGAACATAGGGACCTCTGCGAATCAGCGATTAGGGCAGACCATCAACGTGCGTTGCCAGCCACTGTTTACCGTCTTCCGTTTTGGTATAGAGATCGATTGGCACCTGAATCACTTTTTCACCGTCGGCTTGTTTATTGATAACCTTCAATGTTTGCGTAAAAACAGCATTGCCCATTTTCTTACCGGAAATATCCACCACCGCTTTCAGCACCTGGTTGTTTTCCAGCTCCTGAGCAATTTCAGTGGTCATATCAGAACCGAAAACAGCAATTTTTCCGGCCTGATTTTGATTACGTACCGCTTTTACCGCGCCGAGTGTCGCTCCGCCCGATTCCCCCATAATGGCGTTGAGATCCGGCGTGGAGATAATCAGTTTTTCACCGACAGAAATCGCTTTATCTAAAACAGTCCCTTCCTGATTAGCGACAATTTGCGCGCCGGGAACGCGGGCTTTTAATACTTCTTCAAACCCTTTACGTCGTTGCACACAAACTTCAAAGGCTTCGCAATTGATGACGGCAATTTTCGGCTGGTCAATTTTGTTGGCAATAAAATAATCGGCGGCAGCGTTACCCAGTTTTTTACCAAATTCCAGCGGATCGCCTATCAGATAAGCCGAGACATATTTATCGACACCTTTTTGATTAATACAGGTGTTGTAGCAAATCACTGGAATGCCCGCCTCACTGGCGCGACGAACGGTGCGGCTGCTGCCATTTTCAGAAACAGCTGACAAAATAATGGCATCGACATTACGCGCCACGAGGGTATCAACAAAGGTACTTTCTTTCGAAATATCGCCCTGAGCGTTAGTTTCAATTAACTGTACCTGTACTGAAGAATCTTTTGCCGCATCCTGAACGCCCTGACGCACTCCGGCGTAATATCCCTGGGTATCAAGGTATATTGCGCCAATAGTCATGTTTTTATCAGAAGCCCTGGCAAATAGTGCGCTACCCAATAGCGTAGCCATTAATAATAAATTACGGGTCCTTGTCATTTTTTTAGGCATAGTGCCTCCTGTAGGGTTTTTATTTACAACAGCTTATTTTAATTATTTGAGCGTGAGCGGCAGCGCGTGCCGCTCAAATATTACAGTTAATAGGGTTTAGTGAACGTAGCTAAAAATAAAAGGCATCACGGTGGTGAATAATGCCGCTTTCGGCCAGGCTGGATTAATCGCCATCAATTCAGCGCGAGCAGATTCATAGTGCGCAACCTCCCCTAATCCCGCGGCCGCCAGCATCGCCACCATCAGGCATTTTTCTTTATGCTGCTGTTGTAAATCGCCATACAGCGACAACAAGTCAGGCTGCGAGACGGCAAAGAAATCCGCTTCGATACTGGTTTTCGCCATCTCTTGTGCCCACTGTTTCATTTCACTAAACAGTTGCTGTGCGGTGTGTTGTTCGCCCAGCAGTCGCAGCGCCATTCCTTGCCAGAAGAGATAATCAACCGGCTGATCGTTGTAATAACTGTGGATGTTAATGGTGCGATCGCCGGTCGCCGCCAGACGTAAACAACGCGTCGCTTCAGTTTCATCGCCCTGCGCGTTGGCGCATACTGCCTGCCAGAACCAGATGTCGTTGTCAGTTTGCCCCGGTAAACGGCCTTCGCTTAAATTCTCCGGATAATGCAGCGCGGCATGAAGCAGTTCGCTGGCCTGCTGCGGCTGTCTGGCATCAAGATGCTGCCAGGCGCGTAATAACTGGTTGAGGATAAACTGGCTGGTGACCTTCCCTTCCCCACCTTCCCACGGGTGGAATTTGCGCGTGGCGAGAATGTCCGCCGCTTTGTCTGCCTGACCAGTGAGATGCCACAAATTGAGCAGTTCTGCGGTCATGTCGTCGCGTTTCAGCGCAATTTCCAGATTATTTTCCAGACGCGCCAGTCGTTTCTCCGGTGTGACACCGCTTAACTTATCCAGCAAATCCCGTTCGAAAAGCAGACGTGCATCCTGCGGCGCAAGCTGATAAGCATTATCAAGATAACGCGCGGCCAGCTCATAATCGTGCTGCTTATTCCACGCATGGATCGCCAACCCGCGCCAGCCGTCGGCAAACTCCGGCGACATCTCTACGCAACGCTGCCATAAGGCAATGGCTTTGCCGTAGCTACGCTTGTTGTAGTAGAAGCAGGCCAGTAAATGCCGGGCAAACCAGCACTCTTCGATACTCTCCAGCGCCGCCACTTCTTCCAGCGTATTCGGGAAACGGACAAACTGCGGGAAGGCATCAATAGCTTTTGCGACCAGTTCTCCGCGTTCAGCTTTTGGTAGCAAACTGGCTTGCAGGTAAAGCGGTAGCGTGCGCTGACAGTCCAGTGCGTTCAGCATATCTGCCGCCAGGGCGGGCATGCCCCAGTTAATCAGTTGCCCGGCGGTCATCAGGGCGTTAACGTCGCGTCCCTGACAAAGACCTCGCCACTGTACGAGGGCAGATTCGCTACGACCATCGAACCAGTTCAGCCACCACAGAGTAGCGTTCAGCGGATAATCACGCAGCAGTTTCTCGCGCTGCAAACGCGCGTTGTCCTGACGACCACTTAACACCAGTAGCAGGTTATGCAGGCAAAGCACTTCCTGATTGGTTGGGCAGGCGCGAAGACTTTGTTGGCAAAAATCCAGACCAGCGTCAAAGTTACCATTACGCGCCGCCAGCCGTGCCAGACCATAATAGCCGCCTGCTTTACTGTTGCCGCTCCAGACCGCACGCCAGAAATCCTCTTCGGCTTGTTGATATTGCCCCTGACGTTCGTAAGCACTGGCGCGAATCAAACTCGCCTGTCCGCACTGCGGATTTTTGTTCAGCGCATGTGCGCGTTTCAGCGCCTGAGTGGCATACGCCACCGCTTGCGGGAAATCGGCACGGTTATATTCCAGCATCGCCAGCGCCAGGTTACAGCGATAATCCAGCGGATCCAGCGCCACGCCGCGCAGGTAGTAATCGAACGGTGAACGGCTCGCGTGATGATATTGCTCCAGATGTTGACCGATAAACCAGGCTTCATCTGTACTGGTAATGTCTTGTGCTGCCAGTGGCGCTTTGGCGACGTCCGGCAACGGCAACGCTTGCGGCTGATGTTCATGATAACTCAGTACAATATTGCCGTCGGCATCGGAGAGCTCAATGGTCAGCCTTTCAGGATTGATACCGTGCAACACGCCCTGGATGGCGGTCGCTGGTGTCAGGGCCACGGCATCATCGAGCAACGCGTTGCATTTGCCGATTTCGCGGATCGCCAGGCGGTATCCGTTCAACGGAGAGATGGCATACAGCCCCCACTCAATCCCCCGCTCACTACGCTGGAGTTTTATCACCGCATCGCGGGAGGCATTTTGCACCATGCCCAGAGAATGATAAGGCAGGAAATACTGCTCGAAACGCTTCTCCTCGTAAGCATCAAGCCAGGTAAAATCAGGCTGGTTATCGGCAAAAATACCGGTCATCAGTTCGATATACGGGCCGTTATTGTCAGTCAGGCTCTTATCCCACGCCTGGCCAAATTCACTGTGTCCCCAGCTCCACTGTTTTTTACCTGGCGCAATATGGTGGTTGGCAACGTGTAGCAAACCACCATCTTCATCGTGACACCACGCGCCAACAAAATCGTACTGTGATTTTTCAGCCATATATGAGGTTGGAACGGGCACATTTTTATAGCGAGAAATGTCCACCCCGGCGGAGTAGTCCACTTTGTAGTAAGTGCCGGTGGCGATGGGGAAAGCGGAGACGGCCCGTTTGCCGTGATCAAACACCGCAGTCACATCCGGTGGGAAAACGCTCTGATGCCCTTCACCCCCTTTCACTGCCGGGTTGGCCCACCACAAGAAATGACGCGGCGTGGCGTTGCCGTTATAGACGCGACTGGCGATTTCCAGCGCCGCCCGGTCAGGGCGCAGGGTGAAACCTGTCATCACCTGTAAACCGTGCATCGGCTCCGTTTCGCCGACCCACACCGTCTGTGCGCCGTCGTCATGGGCTTCGAGGGTGAAATCAACGGGCATAAAGGTGGTCGGGCGATGGTGTTGCGGCCAGTTAAACTCAATCCCGCCGGAGATCCACGGCCCCAGCAGTCCCACCAGCGCCGGTTTAATGACTTCATTGTGATAAACAAAATCGCGCTGTTTCACTTTATCCCACGCGCGATGCACCCGACCGCCCAGTTCCGGCAGGATCATCACTTTGATGTAGTCGTTTTCCAGCCACACCGCCTGCCAGGATTTCAGGGTTTTCTGCTCGCTCAGCGTATCGGTCACGCCGTAGGGATAAACCGCGCCGGACGATCCCTGATAAACGCGATTTTCCAGGAACATGGGATGTATATCCTGCGGCCCGGTTTCATAGGTCGGGATCTCAACGCGCTCTTGCCACACTTTTACTGGAGTCATGGTGCCCTCAATATTAACAAGACATACTGAATTAAAAGATTTGTGGCAGTGTATTGAACAATCTGGCACTGTTTTCGCGGAATAATCACGCAATTAACTAAACAGGGTTTAGTGAAGATGAGAGCCTGCATTAACAATCAACAGATTCGCCACCATAACAAATGCGTGATTCTGGAACTGCTGTACCGGCAAAAGCGCGCCAATAAATCAACGCTGGCCCGGCTGGCGCAAATTTCGATTCCGGCGGTCAGTAATATTTTGCAGGAACTGGAAAGCGAAAAACGGGTGGTGAATATCGACGATGAAAGCCAGACGCGCGGACATAGTAGCGGTACATGGCTGATTGCGCCGGAAGGTGACTGGACGCTGTGTCTGAACGTGACGCCCACCAGCATTGAGTGTCAGGTCGCTAATGCCTGTTTAAGTCCGAAAGGCGAATTTGAGTATTTACAGATTGATGCACCGACGCCGCAGGCGCTGCTGTCCGAAATCGAAAAATGCTGGCATCGCCACCGTAAATTGTGGCCGGACCGTACCATCAACCTAGCGCTGGCAATCCACGGTCAGGTTGATCCGGTGACCGGCGTGTCGCAAACCATGCCGCAAGCGCCGTGGACAACGCCGGTTGAGGTAAAATATCTGCTGGAAGAGAAGCTCGGCATTCGGGTGATGGTCGATAATGACTGCGTGATGCTGGCGCTGGCGGAGAAATGGCAAAATAATTCGCAGGGCCGGGATTTCTGCGTGATCAACGTTGATTACGGCATTGGCTCGTCGTTCGTGATTAACGAGCAAATTTATCGCGGCAGTTTGTATGGTAGCGGACAGATTGGTCACACCATCGTTAATCCGGATGGCGTCGTCTGCGACTGCGGACGTTATGGCTGCCTGGAAACCGTCGCCTCGTTAAGCGCATTAAAAAAACAGGCGCGGGTATGGCTAAAATCACAACCGGTTAATACTCAGCTTGATCCTGAAAAACTGACTACCGCGCAGTTAATCGCTGCCTGGCAGAGTGGAGAACCGTGGATCACCAGTTGGGTTGATCGCTCTGCCAACGCCATTGGTTTGAGTCTGTATAACTTCCTCAACATCCTCAATATTAATCAGATTTGGTTGTACGGTCGCAGTTGTGCCTTTGGTGAGAACTGGCTTAATACCATTATTCGCCAGACGGGATTTAACCCGTTCGACCGCGACGAAGGACCGAGCGTGAAAGCGACACAGATTGGCTTTGGGCAATTAAGCCGCGCACAACAGGTACTGGGAATTGGCTATTTGTATGTTGAGGCGCAGTTACGGCAGATTTGATGGCGCGATAACGTAGAAAGGCTTCCCGAAGGAAGCCTTTTTTCAACAGATTAACCGTTTCGCTTATGCGTAAACCGGGTAACGTGCGCAGATGTCGAGAACTTTACCTTTGATGCGCTCGATAACGGCTTCATCATTGATGCTGTCCAGCACGTCACACATCCAGCCAGCCAGTTCTTTCGCTTCGGCTTCTTTAAAGCCACGACGGGTAATCGCCGGAGTACCTACACGAATACCGGAAGTCACAAACGGGCTCTTCGGATCGTTCGGTACGCTGTTTTTGTTCACGGTGATGTTAGCACGGCCCAGAGCGGCGTCTGCTTCTTTACCGGTCAGGTTTTTATCAACCAGATCAACCAGGAACAGGTGGTTATCAGTACCACCAGAAACCACTTTGTAGCCGCGTTCGAGGAACACTTCTACCATCGCTTTGGCGTTTTTCGCGACCTGCTGCTGGTAAGTTTTGAACTCAGGTTCCATTGCTTCTTTCAGAGCAACCGCTTTACCGGCGATTACGTGCATCAACGGACCGCCCTGACCACCAGGGAAAACGGCAGAGTTCAGTTTTTTGTACAGCTCTTCGCTACCACCTTTCGCCAGGATCAGGCCGCCGCGCGGACCCGCCAGGGTTTTGTGAGTGGTGGTAGTAACAACATGAGCATGAGGAACCGGGTTCGGGTAGACGCCAGCAGCAACCAGGCCCGCAACGTGCGCCATATCAACGAACAGGTAAGCACCGATGCTGTCAGCGATTTCACGCATTTTCGCCCAGTCAACCACGCCGGAATATGCAGAGAAGCCACCGATAATCATTTTCGGTTTGTGTTCTTTGGCTTGTTTTTCCAGATCGGCGTAGTCGATATGACCGGTAGCATCGATACCGTAAGGAACGATGTTGTACAGTTTACCGGAGAAGTTAACCGGAGAACCGTGAGTCAGGTGACCGCCATGCGCCAGATTCATACCCAGAACGGTATCGCCTGGTTCCAGCAACGCGGTGTAGACCGCAAAGTTAGCCTGGGAGCCGGAGTGCGGCTGGACGTTAGCGTAGTCAGCGCCGAACAGTTCTTTCGCACGATCGATCGCCAGTTGTTCAACGATATCAACATACTCGCAACCGCCGTAGTAGCGTTTGCCCGGATAACCTTCAGCATATTTGTTGGTCAGCTGAGAACCCTGCGCCTGCATTACGCGCGGGCTGGTGTAGTTTTCGGAGGCGATCAGTTCGATGTGCTCTTCCTGACGTACTTTT
>OGTI01000244.1_pt1 | contig 14270 bp, 10 predicted proteins | sample 1574601 | NCBI WGS metagenome assembly OGTI01 (sample SAMN03295810, study PRJEB24534) | human gut metagenome | isolation source: fecal sample 5 from infant 1 | host: Homo sapiens | place: USA: Pittsburgh, PA | collected 2014-07
GGTGGTGATTATTATCCCACCGTGCGGGGCTGCACTTGGACGAGGAAAGGCTTAGAGATCAAGCCTTAACGAACTAAGACCCCCGCACCGAAAGGTCCGGGGGTTTTTTTTGACCTTAAAAACATAACTGAGGAGCAGACAATGAATAACAGCACAAAATTCTGTTTCTCAAGATTCAGGACGGGGAACTAACTATGAATGGCGCACAGTGGGTGGTACATGCGTTGCGGGCACAGGGTGTAAACACCGTTTTCGGTTATCCGGGTGGCGCAATTATGCCGGTTTACGATGCATTGTATGACGGTGGCGTGGAACACTTGCTGTGCCGACACGAGCAAGGTGCAGCAATGGCGGCTATCGGTTATGCCCGTGCTACCGGCAAAACTGGCGTTTGCATCGCCACGTCTGGCCCAGGTGCAACCAACCTGATAACCGGGCTTGCGGACGCGCTGTTAGATTCCATCCCCGTTGTTGCTATCACCGGTCAGGTATCCGCACCGTTTATCGGCACTGACGCATTTCAGGAGGTGGATATTCTGGGGTTGTCGTTAGCCTGCACCAAGCACAGTTTCCTGGTGCAATCACTGGAAGAGTTACCGCGTATCATGGCCGAAGCGTTTGACGTCGCCAGCTCTGGTCGTCCTGGTCCGGTTTTGGTCGATATTCCAAAAGATATCCAGTTAGCCAGCGGCGATCTGGAACCGTGGTTCACCACCGTTGAAAACGAAGTGACTTTCCCACATGCCGAAGTCGAGCAAGCGCGTCAGATGCTGGCAAAAGCGCAAAAACCGATGCTGTACGTTGGCGGTGGCGTGGGCATGGCGCAGGCAGTTTCGGCTTTGCGTGAATTTCTCGCTGCCACAAAAATGCCTGCCACCTGTACGTTGAAAGGGCTGGGCGCAGTAGAAGCAGATTATCCGTACTATCTGGGCATGCTGGGGATGCACGGCACCAAAGCGGCGAACTTCGCAGTGCAGGAGTGCGATCTACTGATCGCCGTGGGCGCACGTTTTGATGACCGGGTGACCGGCAAACTGAACACCTTCGCACCACACGCCAGCGTTATCCATATGGATATCGATCCGGCAGAAATGAACAAGCTGCGTCAGGCACATGTGGCATTACAGGGTGATTTAAATGCTCTGTTACCAGCATTACAGCAGCCGTTAAATATCGATGACTGGCAGCAACACTGCGCGCAACTGCGTGATGAACATGCCTGGCGTTACGACCATCCTGGTGACGCTATCTACGCGCCGTTGTTGTTAAAACAACTGTCGGATCGTAAACCTGCGGATTGCATCGTGACCACAGATGTGGGGCAGCACCAGATGTGGGCTGCCCAGCACATCGTCCACACTCGCCCGGAAAACTTCATCACCTCCAGCGGCTTAGGCACCATGGGTTTCGGTTTACCGGCGGCGGTTGGCGCACAAGTCGCGCGACCGAACGATACTGTCGTCTGTATCTCCGGTGACGGCTCTTTCATGATGAATGTGCAAGAGCTGGGCACCGTAAAACGCAAGCAGTTACCGTTGAAAATCGTCTTACTCGATAACCAACGGTTAGGGATGGTTCGACAATGGCAGCAACTGTTTTTCCAGGAACGATACAGCGAAACAACCCTTACCGATAACCCCGATTTCCTCATGTTAGCCAGCGCCTTCGGCATCCCTGGCCAACACATCACCCGTAAAGACCAGGTTGAAGCGGCACTCGACACCATGCTGAACAGTGATGGGCCATACCTGCTTCATGTCTCAATCGACGAACTTGAGAACGTCTGGCCGCTGGTGCCGCCTGGCGCCAGTAATTCAGAAATGTTGGAGAAATTATCATGATGCAACATCAGGTCAATGTATCGGCTCGCTTCAATCCGGAAACCTTAGAACGTGTTTTACGCGTGGTGCGTCATCGTGGTTTCCACGTCTGCTCAATGAATATGGCCGCCGCCAGCGATGCACAAAATATAAATATCGAATTGACCGTTGCCAGCCCACGGTCGGTCGACTTACTGTTTAGTCAGTTAAATAAACTGGTGGACGTCGCACACGTTGCCATCTGCCAGAGCACAACCACATCACAACAAATCCGCGCCTGAGCGCAAAAGGAATATAAAAATGACCACGAAGAAAGCTGATTACATTTGGTTCAATGGGGAGATGGTTCGCTGGGAAGACGCGAAGGTGCATGTGATGTCGCACGCGCTGCACTATGGCACCTCGGTTTTTGAAGGCATCCGTTGCTACGACTCGCACAAAGGACCGGTTGTATTCCGCCATCGTGAGCATATGCAGCGTCTGCATGACTCCGCCAAAATCTATCGCTTCCCGGTTTCGCAGAGCATTGATGAGCTGATGGAAGCTTGTCGTGACGTGATCCGCAAAAACAATCTCACCAGCGCCTATATCCGTCCGCTGATCTTCGTTGGTGATGTTGGCATGGGCGTAAACCCGCCAGCGGGATACTCAACCGACGTGATTATCGCCGCTTTCCCGTGGGGAGCGTATCTGGGCGCAGAAGCGCTGGAGCAGGGGATCGATGCGATGGTTTCCTCCTGGAACCGCGCAGCACCAAACACCATCCCGACGGCGGCAAAAGCCGGTGGTAACTACCTCTCTTCCCTGCTGGTGGGTAGCGAAGCGCGCCGCCACGGTTATCAGGAAGGTATCGCGTTGGATGTGAATGGTTACATCTCTGAAGGCGCAGGCGAAAACCTGTTTGAAGTGAAAGACGGTGTGCTGTTCACTCCACCGTTCACCTCCTCCGCGCTGCCGGGTATTACCCGTGATGCCATCATCAAACTGGCGAAAGAGCTGGGAATTGAAGTGCGTGAACAGGTGCTGTCGCGCGAATCCCTGTACCTGGCGGATGAAGTCTTTATGTCCGGTACGGCGGCAGAAATCACGCCAGTGCGCAGTGTAGATGGTATTCAGGTTGGTGAAGGCCGTTGCGGCCCGGTTACCAAACGCATTCAGCAAGCCTTCTTCGGCCTCTTCACTGGCGAAACCGAAGATAAATGGGGCTGGTTAGATCAAGTTAATCAATAAATACAAAAAATGGGACGGCACGCACCGTCCCATTTACGAGACAGACACTGGGAGTAAATAAAGTATGCCTAAGTACCGTTCCGCCACCACCACTCATGGTCGTAATATGGCGGGTGCTCGTGCGCTGTGGCGCGCCACCGGAATGACCGACGCCGATTTCGGTAAGCCGATTATCGCGGTTGTGAACTCGTTCACCCAATTTGTACCGGGTCACGTCCATCTGCGCGATCTCGGTAAACTGGTTGCCGAACAAATTGAAGCGGCTGGCGGCGTTGCCAAAGAGTTCAACACCATTGCGGTGGATGATGGGATCGCTATGGGCCACGGGGGCATGCTTTATTCACTGCCATCTCGCGAACTGATCGCTGATTCCGTTGAGTATATGGTCAACGCCCACTGCGCCGACGCCATGGTCTGCATCTCTAACTGCGACAAAATCACCCCGGGGATGCTGATGGCTTCCCTGCGCCTGAATATTCCGGTGATCTTTGTTTCCGGCGGCCCGATGGAAGCCGGGAAAACCAAACTGTCCGATCAGATCATTAAGCTCGATCTGGTTGATGCGATGATCCAGGGCGCAGACCCGAAAGTTTCTGACTCCCAGAGCGATCAGGTTGAACGTTCCGCCTGTCCAACCTGCGGTTCCTGCTCCGGGATGTTTACTGCTAACTCAATGAACTGCCTGACCGAAGCGCTGGGCCTGTCGCAGCCGGGCAACGGCTCGCTGCTGGCAACTCACGCCGATCGTAAGCAGCTGTTCCTCAATGCCGGTAAACGCATTGTTGAATTGACCAAACGTTACTACGAGCAAAATGACGAAAGTGCACTGCCGCGCAATATTGCTAGCAAAGCGGCGTTTGAAAACGCCATGACGTTGGATATCGCAATGGGCGGCTCTACCAACACCGTACTTCACCTGCTGGCGGCGGCGCAGGAAGCGGAAATCGACTTCACCATGAGTGATATCGATAAGCTCTCCCGCAAAGTACCGCAGCTGTGTAAAGTTGCGCCGAGCACCCAAAAATACCATATGGAAGATGTTCACCGTGCTGGTGGTGTTATCGGTATTCTCGGCGAGCTGGATCGTGCGGGGTTACTGAACCGTGATGTGAAAAATGTACTTGGCCTGACGTTGCCGCAAACGCTGGAACAATACGACATCATCGTGACCCAGGATGATGCGGTAAAAAATATGTTCCGCGCAGGCCCTGCTGGCATTCGTACTACACAGGCATTCTCGCAGGATTGCCGTTGGGATTCTCTCGATGACGATCGCGCCAATGGCTGTATCCGCTCGCTGGAACACGCCTACAGCAAAGACGGCGGCCTGGCGGTGCTCTACGGTAACTTTGCGGAAAACGGCTGCATCGTTAAAACCGCGGGCGTCGATGACAGCATCCTCAAATTCACCGGCCCGGCGAAAGTATACGAAAGCCAGGACGACGCGGTAGAAGCGATTCTCGGCGGCAAAGTTGTCGCGGGCGATGTGGTGGTGATCCGCTATGAAGGCCCGAAAGGAGGCCCTGGCATGCAGGAAATGCTCTACCCAACCAGTTTCCTGAAATCAATGGGTCTCGGTAAAGCCTGTGCGCTGATCACCGACGGACGCTTCTCCGGCGGCACGTCCGGTCTTTCTATCGGCCACGTCTCACCGGAAGCGGCAAGCGGCGGCAGCATTGGCCTGATTGAAGACGGCGATCTTATCGCTATCGACATTCCGAACCGTGGCATTCAGTTACAGGTAAGCGATGCCGAACTGGCGGCGCGTCGTGAAGCGCAGGAAGCTCGGGGTGACAAAGCCTGGACGCCGAAAAACCGTGAACGTCAGGTTTCCTTTGCGCTGCGTGCCTACGCCAGCCTGGCAACCAGCGCCGACAAAGGTGCGGTGCGCGATAAATCGAAACTGGGGGGTTAATGATGGCAGACTCACAACCCCTGTCCGGTGCCCCTGAAGGTGCCGAATATTTAAGAGCGGTGCTGCGCGCGCCGGTCTACGAAGCGGCGCAGGTCACGCCGCTACAAAAAATGGAAAAACTCTCGTCGCGTCTCGATAACGTGATTCTGGTGAAACGCGAAGACCGTCAGCCAGTTCATAGCTTTAAGCTGCGCGGCGCATACGCCATGATGGCGGGCCTGACGGAAGAACAGAAAGCGCACGGCGTGATCACCGCTTCTGCGGGTAACCACGCGCAGGGCGTCGCGTTTTCTTCCGCACGGTTAGGCGTGAAGGCACTGATCGTCATGCCAACCGCCACCGCCGATATCAAAGTCGACGCGGTGCGCGGCTTCGGCGGCGAAGTGCTTCTTCACGGCGCGAACTTTGATGAAGCAAAAGCGAAAGCGATCGAACTGTCACAGCAGCAGGGCTTCACCTGGGTGCCGCCGTTCGACCATCCGATGGTGATCGCCGGGCAAGGCACGCTGGCGCTGGAACTGCTCCAGCAGGACGCCCATCTCGACCGCGTATTTGTACCCGTCGGCGGCGGCGGTCTGGCGGCGGGCGTGGCGGTACTGATCAAACAACTGATGCCGCAAATCAAAGTGATCGCCGTGGAAGCGGAGGACTCCGCCTGCCTGAAAGCGGCGCTGGATGCAGGTCATCCGGTTGATCTGCCACGCGTGGGGCTGTTTGCCGAAGGTGTTGCGGTGAAACGCATCGGCGACGAAACCTTCCGTTTATGCCAGGAGTATCTCGACGACATCATCACCGTCGATAGCGATGCCATATGTGCGGCGATGAAAGACCTGTTCGAAGATGTGCGCGCGGTGGCGGAACCCTCTGGCGCGCTGGCGCTGGCAGGGATGAAAAAATATATCGCCCAGCATAATATTCGCGGCGAACGCCTGGCGCATATTCTTTCCGGTGCCAACGTGAACTTCCACGGCCTGCGCTACGTCTCGGAACGTTGCGAACTGGGCGAACAGCGTGAAGCGTTGTTGGCGGTGACCATCCCGGAAGAGAAGGGCAGCTTCCTCAAATTCTGCCAACTGCTTGGCGGGCGCTCGGTCACCGAGTTCAACTACCGTTTTGCCGATGCCAAAAACGCCTGCATTTTTGTTGGCGTGCGCCTGAGCCGCGGCCTCGAAGAGCGCAAAGAAATTTTGCAGATGCTCAACGACGGCGGCTACAGCGTGGTTGATCTCTCCGACGACGAAATGGCGAAGCTGCACGTGCGCTATATGGTCGGCGGGCGTCCATCGCATCCGTTGCAGGAACGCCTCTACAGCTTCGAATTCCCGGAATCACCGGGCGCGCTGCTGCGCTTCCTCAACACGCTGGGTACGCACTGGAACATCTCGCTGTTCCATTATCGCAGCCACGGTACTGACTACGGGCGCGTACTGGCGGCGTTCGAACTTGGCGACCATGAACCGGATTTCGAAACCCGGCTGAATGAGCTGGGCTACGATTGCCACGACGAAACCAATAACCCGGCGTTCAGGTTCTTTTTGGCGGGTTAGTGGTTCGGCAAAATCTTCCAGAACGCCTCAATCAGCGGCTCATGAAGCCGCTTTTTTTGTACGCACACGCCCAGCTCAAACGGCGTTTTTTCATCACTGCGCTCTAAAATCATCACGCGGTTACGCACCGGTTCCGGGCTGTTTTCCAGCACCACTTCCGGCAACAAGGCCACGCCACAGCCGAGCGCTACCATCGACACCATCGCTTCATGCCCGCCGACCGTGGCGTAAATCATCGGGTTGCTGATTTTGTTGCGTCGAAACCACAGTTCAATGCGCCGGCGCACCGGTCCCTGATCGGCCATGATAAACGGCACTGTAGACCAGTCCGGCTTCTCTGCCGAAACTTGGTTACGCACCGGGCAGGGTAGCGCGGGGGCAATCAGCACTACTGCCAGATTCTCCAGCATCGAAAACGCCACTGCGCCGGGCAGAGTCTCCGGTTTCCCGGCAATCGCCAGATCCGCTTCGCCAGTGACGACCTTTTCCATCGCATCTGCCGCATCACCAGTCGTGAGTTTAATCTCCACCGACGGGTGTTCCGCGCGGAAGCGATCGAGAATCGGCGGCAGATGGCTGTAGGCAGCGGTCACCGAGCAGAAGATATGTAATTCGCCAGAGAGCGACGGTCCTTGCTGATCGATGGTGTGGCGCAGCTGTTGATACTGCAACAGCGTTTGCTGGGCGAAAACGCGCAGTTCTTCGCCTGCTTCGGTTAGCGTTACCGTGCGGTTATCGCGCACAAACAGCGGCTGACCGAGATCGTCTTCCAGGCGCTGAATCTGCCGAGAGAGCGTGGACGGGCTAACGTGCATTGCCCGCGCGCTGCGGCCAAAATGGCGGCTTTCCGCCAGATGCAGGAAGGTTTTCAGATCGCGTAAATCCAATGGCGCAGCCCTTAATGTTGACGTTGCAGAAATTGCAATGTGACGTTGTGAATATATCAATTTCCGCAATAAATTTCCTGTCATATAGTGAATTCAATCTCGCAAACGCGAACCGAACAATAAGAAGCACAACATCACGAGGAATCACCATGGCTAACTACTTCAATACACTGAATCTGCGCCAGCAGTTGGCACAGCTGGGCAAATGTCGCTTTATGGGGCGCGATGAATTCGCCGATGGCGCGAGCTACCTTCAGGGTAAAAAAGTAGTCATCGTCGGCTGTGGTGCACAGGGTCTGAACCAGGGCCTGAACATGCGTGATTCTGGTCTCGATATCTCCTACGCTCTGCGTAAAGAAGCGATTGCCGAGAAGCGCGCATCCTGGCGTAAAGCGACCGAAAACGGCTTCAAAGTTGGCACTTACGAAGAACTGATCCCGCAGGCGGATCTGGTGGTTAACCTGACGCCAGACAAGCAGCACTCTGACGTAGTGCGTTCCGTTCAGCCGCTGATGAAAGACGGCGCGGCGCTGGGCTACTCTCATGGTTTCAATATCGTAGAAGTGGGTGAGCAGATCCGTAAAGACATCACCGTCGTAATGGTTGCGCCGAAATGCCCTGGCACCGAAGTACGTGAAGAGTACAAACGTGGATTCGGCGTACCGACGCTGATTGCCGTTCACCCGGAAAACGATCCGAAAGGCGAAGGCATGGCGATCGCTAAAGCATGGGCGGCTGCAACCGGCGGTCACCGTGCGGGCGTTCTGGAATCCTCTTTCGTTGCGGAAGTGAAATCTGACCTGATGGGCGAGCAAACCATCCTGTGCGGTATGTTGCAAGCTGGTTCTCTGCTGTGCTTCGACAAGCTGGTGGAAGAAGGCACCGATCCGGCATACGCAGAAAAACTGATTCAGTTCGGTTGGGAAACCATCACCGAAGCGCTGAAACAGGGCGGCATCACCCTGATGATGGACCGTCTTTCTAACCCGGCGAAACTGCGTGCTTACGCGCTCTCTGAGCAATTGAAAGAGATCATGGCGCCGCTGTTCCAGAAACATATGGACGACATCATCTCCGGCGAATTCTCCTCCGGCATGATGGCTGACTGGGCCAACGACGATAAGAAACTGCTGACCTGGCGTGAAGAGACTGGCAAAACCGCATTCGAAACCGCGCCGCAGTATGAAGGCAAAATCGGCGAACAGGAGTACTTCGATAAAGGCGTACTGATGATCGCGATGGTAAAAGCAGGCGTTGAGTTGGCGTTTGAAACCATGGTTGATTCCGGCATCATCGAAGAATCTGCTTACTATGAATCACTGCACGAACTGCCGCTGATTGCCAACACCATCGCCCGTAAGCGTCTGTACGAAATGAACGTGGTTATCTCCGATACTGCCGAGTACGGTAACTATCTGTTCTCTTACGCTTGTGTGCCGCTGCTGAAACCGTTTATGGCAGAGCTGCAACCGGGCGACCTGGGTAAAGCTATTCCGGAAGGTGCGGTAGATAACGCGCAACTGCGTGATGTAAATGAAGCGATTCGCAGCCATGCGATTGAGCAGGTAGGTAAGAAACTGCGCGGCTATATGACGGATATGAAACGTATTGCTGTTGCGGGTTAATAGCGATTCAGAGTTCAAGGCCTTCTCCCGGAGAAGGCCTTTCTGTTAGTTACGGTACAGCACTTTAATGATGTGGTAACCGAATTGCGTGTGCAGTGGACCCGTTGGCTCCAGCACCGGGCAGGAGAACACCACTTTATCGAACGCCGGAACCATCTGGCCCTGGCGGAATTCACCTAAATCACCGCCGCGTTTGCCTGACGGGCAGATGGAGTGTTTTTTCGCCAGTTTACTGAAGTCGGCACCGTTCTTAATCTGCTCCAGAAGATCCAGAGCCAGTTTCTCTTCTTTAACAAGGATATGCAGTGCTGCTGCTGTTTTTGCCATGATCGTGCCTTGAGTGGGGTGGTTGAGGCTGGCTATACTACCATGCTCTAAATTTCCCCTCCCTACTTTCATTGAGTGATCTGTATGCGTTTAAACCCCGGACAACAACAAGCCGTCGAATTCGTCACCGGACCTTGCCTGGTGCTGGCGGGGGCGGGTTCCGGTAAGACGCGAGTGATCACCAATAAAATCGCTCACCTGATTCGTGGTTGCGGCTATCAGGCGCGGCATATTGCGGCAGTCACCTTTACCAACAAAGCGGCGCGCGAGATGAAAGAGCGTGTGGCGCAGACGCTGGGGCGCAAAGAGGCGCGAGGGTTGATGATCTCCACCTTCCACACGCTTGGGCTGGATATTATCAAGCGCGAATATGCGGCGTTGGGGATGAAGTCGAACTTCTCACTGTTTGATGATACCGATCAGGTGGCGCTGCTGAAGGAGTTGACTGACGGGCTTATCGAAGATGATAAGCTCATACTTCAGCAATTGATCTCGACGATCTCCAACTGGAAAAACGATCTTATGACCCCGGTGCAGGCGGCAGCCAGCGCCAAAGGCGAGCGCGACCGTATTTTTGCCCACTGTTACGGCCTGTACGACGCGCATATGAAGGCGTGCAATGTGCTGGATTTCGATGATCTGATTCTGCTACCGACGCTACTGCTTCAACGTAATGAAGAAGTCCGCGAGCGCTGGCAGAATAAAATTCGTTATCTGCTGGTGGATGAGTATCAGGACACCAATACCAGCCAGTACGAACTGGTTAAGCTGTTGGTAGGAAAGCGTGCGCGTTTTACCGTGGTGGGTGATGACGATCAGTCAATCTATTCATGGCGCGGCGCACGTCCGCAGAACCTGGTGCTGCTGAGCCAGGATTTTCCGGCGCTGAAGGTGATTAAGCTTGAGCAGAACTACCGCTCTTCCGGACGTATTTTGAAAGCGGCGAACATCCTGATCGCCAATAACCCGCACGTCTTTGAAAAGCGACTCTTTTCTGAGCTGGGTTACGGCGCTGAACTTAAAGTATTGAGCGCCAATAACGAAGAACACGAAGCGGAACGTGTCACGGGGGAGTTGATCGCCCATCACTTCGTCAATAAAACGCAGTACAAAGATTACGCCATTCTTTATCGCGGCAACCATCAGTCGCGGGTATTTGAAAAATTCCTGATGCAAAACCGCATCCCGTACAAAATATCTGGCGGTACGTCGTTTTTCTCTCGTCCTGAAATCAAGGACTTGCTGGCTTATCTGCGCGTGCTGACTAACCCGGATGATGACAGCGCATTTCTGCGTATCGTTAACACGCCGAAGCGAGAGATTGGCCCGGCGACGCTGAAAAAGCTAGGTGAATGGGCGATGACGCGCAATAAAAGCATGTTTACCGCCAGCTTTGATATGGGCCTGAGTCAGACGCTTAGCGGACGTGGTTATGAAGCATTGACCCGCTTCACTCACTGGCTGGCAGAAATCCAGCGTCTGGCGGAGCGGGAGCCGATTGCCGCGGTGCGCGATCTGATCCACGGCATGGATTATGAATCCTGGCTGTACGAAACATCGCCCAGCCCGAAAGCTGCCGAAATGCGCATGAAGAACGTCAACCAACTGTTTAGCTGGATGACGGAGATGCTGGAAGGCAGCGAACTGGATGAGCCGATGACGCTCACCCAGGTGGTGACGCGCTTTACTCTGCGCGACATGATGGAGCGCGGCGAGAGCGAGGAAGAGCTGGATCAGGTGCAACTGATGACCCTGCACGCGTCAAAAGGGCTGGAGTTTCCTTATGTTTACATGGTCGGTATGGAAGAAGGATTTCTGCCGCACCAGAGCAGTATCGATGAAGATAATATCGATGAGGAGCGGCGGCTGGCCTATGTCGGCATTACCCGCGCCCAGAAGGAATTGACCTTTACGCTGTGTAAAGAACGCCGTCAGTACGGCGAACTGGTGCGCCCGGAGCCGAGCCGCTTCCTGCTGGAGCTGCCGCAGGATGATTTGATTTGGGAACAGGAGCGCAAAGTGGTCAGCGCCGAAGAACGGATGCAGAAAGGGCAAAGCCATCTGGCGAATCTGAAAGCGATGATGGCGGCAAAACGAGGGAAATAATCAAGGCCGGAAAAGATGTGTCAGCATCGCATCCGGCACTTACTCATTAATGCACTTCCAGCGGCCAGTGGACATAGCTCTGCCACTGGCTTTCCTGATCAATAATCTCTTTACCCAGCGGATGTTGGGTTAGCCAACCTTGCGGAAGCGTCAAGGTCAACAGTTCATGGTTAGCCTGTAATGTCATCTCTGGCACGAGATCGTCACGGCGACGGCTGGCAAAAATGATAGCCAGGCGGAGTAAACGGCAGAGTTGTTCTGCGACGCGCGGTGGTACGGCATTTTGCTGATGCAGCGATGAGAGATCGACCGGATTCGTCTGGTTGAGCAGTAGCGTCGCCAGCAGTTTTTTCTGTGCGGGGGTAAAACCGGGAAGATCCAGATTACGTACCAGATAAGCAGCGTGTTGCGGCGCTTGTTTGAAGTCAACGCTCAGGCCGATTTCATGAAGCTGGCAGGCGCTGATGAGCAAATCGCGGCTTATTGCTTCAAGATGCCATTCGTTTTTCACCTGATCGAAGAAGTTAGCCGCAACTTTGGCTACGCGCTGTGCCTGATCAATATCGATCATAAAGCGGCGCTGAATATTACGCAGCGTACGGCTGCGAATATCCTGCTCGACGGTCAGATGCAACATGCCGTAGACCAGGCCTTCACGCAGCGCACCGCCCGCCAGGGTCATACACTGAATATTCAGTTCGGTAAAAATGGCTATCAGGATTGCCAGACCACTCGGGAACACTAACGCACGCTCCAGCGTCAGCCCGTCAATCTCTAGCTCTTCCAGCCGACCGCAATGAATGGCGCGTTGTTTCAGTTGCTGCAACTTTTCCAGGGTAATGCGTTCATCCATCCCCTGTGCCATCATGATTTCCTGTAACGCCTGCACGGTGCCGGAAGCGCCAACGCACACTTTCCAGCCGTGATACCGTAATTCATCGGCAACCGGACGTAACACTTCGCGTGCCGCTTTTTCTGCAGCATCAAAATTTTCCTGCCCCAGATTACGATCGGCAAAATAGCGTTCCAGCCAGGTAACGCAGCCCATCGACAGGCTGAACAAAGAGGTGGTTTGTGCACCCGTGCCGGTTACCAGTTCAGTACTGGCTCCGCCGATATCCACCACCAGGCGCTGATCGGCACCGCCAGTGGTGTGAGCAACGCCCTGATAAATCAGACGCGCTTCCTCTTCACCGCTGATCACCTGTACCGGACAACCGAGGATTTCCTGCGCTTTGGCAATAAAATCACCCGCATTGACGGCAAGTCGTAATGTCGCCGTAGCGACAACGCGAATTTGCGAGGGAGGGATATCTTGCAGACGTTCAGCAAACAGGCGCAGACATTGCCAACCGCGCTCCATTGCTTCATTAGACAGGGCATTTTCGCTATTCAGGCCGGCAGCCAGACGCACTTTGCGTTTTATTCGCGTCAGCGTCTGGATGCTTCCAGCCACCTCGCGCACAACCAGCATATGAAAACTATTCGAACCGAGATCAATGGCTGCATACAGCGACGAGGTGGAACCCATACTCTTCATCCTTCAATCTGTCTCTGCGTTGGCTGCATTCCTTCACCTGAATCACTTACGACAGTAAGCGCATCGGGATTCATTCTCTTGCCATCTTGATACAGCTTGAGTGATTTGGAGTATGACATTTTTTCTTTAACCTGAACGACGACGATTACGCGGAGCGCCAGTACGACGCGGACCATTGCCTGTGCGCGGGCGCGTGAGGCGCAGCGGTTTTGGCAGATCGGTCATCAATGCGTCCGGATTGTATTTACTTACCGGAATTGAGTGACCAATATAGGTCTCAATAGCAGGCAAATTCAATGCATACTCTTCACACGCCAGGCTAATAGAGTGACCGCTTGCGCCTGCGCGACCTGTTCGACCAATACGGTGAACGTAATCTTCACAGTCATCGGGTAAATCGTAGTTAAAGACGTGTGTCACAGCAGGAATATGCAAACCACGCGCGGCAACGTCGGTGGCAACCAGAATATCCAGATCCCCACGGGTAAATTCATCAAGAATACGCAGACGTTTTTTCTGCGCGACATCGCCTGTCAATAAACCGACACGATGACCATCTGCCGCCAGGTGGCCCCAGATCTCTTCACAACGGTGTTTGGTGTTGGCGAAAATAATCGCTCTGTCTGGCCACTCTTCTTCGATCAGCGTTTGCAGCAAACGCATTTTTTCTTCGTTAGAAGGGTAGAAAAGCTCTTCTTTAATACGATGGCCCGTTTTCTGTTCCGGTTCCACTTCAATATATTCGGCATTGTTCATCTGCTCGAACGCCAGTTCACGTACCCGGTACGAAAGCGTGGCGGAGAACAGCATGTTGAGGCGCTGGTTTGCAGGCGGCATACGGCGGAACAGCCAGCGGATATCTTTAATAAAGCCCAGATCGTACATGCGATCGGCTTCGTCCAGTACCACCACCTGAATGGCACCGAGGTTAATGTGGTTCTGCTTGGCGTAGTCAATTAAACGACCCGTGGTGCCAATCAGAATGTCAACGCCGCTTTCCAGCACTTTCAGCTGTTTGTCGTAGCCATCACCACCGTAAGCCAGACCCAGCTTCAGGCCGGTAGCTTCCGCCAGCGGTTCCGCGTCGGCGTGGATCTGCACGGCAAGTTCACGCGTCGGTGCCATAATTAAGGCACGCGGTTGATTCACTTTGCGATCGGCAATCGCGGGATGAGAGAGAAGATAATGAAACGTTGACGTAAGAAACGCCATCGTTTTCCCGGTACCGGTTTGCGCCTGCCCGGCGACATCGCGACCTTCCAGCGTAAGCGGG
>OGTI01000299.1_pt1 | contig 10881 bp, 10 predicted proteins | sample 1574601 | NCBI WGS metagenome assembly OGTI01 (sample SAMN03295810, study PRJEB24534) | human gut metagenome | isolation source: fecal sample 5 from infant 1 | host: Homo sapiens | place: USA: Pittsburgh, PA | collected 2014-07
GAGCACCACCTTGACATGGTGGGGGTCGGTGGTTCGAGTCCACTCGGACGCACCAGATTTTCTTAATCTGGTCTTCTTCTTTGTCCCTCTGTTTCTTCTCTGTATCCAATACGTTAAAAGATCTACACTGTCTTCGTGTGCGTTATCAGAAGGAGAATCGCTATGGCAACTTTGTTACAACTTCATTTTGCTTTTAATGGCCCATTTGACGACGCAATGGCTGAGCAGCTTAAACCGCTTGCTGAGTCGATTAATCAGGAACCTGGTTTTCTGTGGAAGGTTTGGACAGAAAGTGAAAAGAACCACGAAGCCGGTGGGATCTACCTTTTCTCTGATGAAAAAAGCGCCCTTACCTATCTGGAAAAACATACTGCCCGACTGAAAAATCTTGGCGTTGAGGAAGTTGTCGCCAAAGTTTTCGATGTCAATGTGCCACTGAGTCAAATCAATCAGGCAAAACTTGCCTGACAGATTTTAATCAAGGGCGGTTAGTGCCCTTTTCATCCCTGTCTGAAATTTCTCAAATTCTAAAAATCTCAACCAAACTTACCTGATAACACTAAATTCGAAAGAATGCGTACAGGTAAGTAACAATGAAAAAAATTGCTATTGTGGGTGCCGGGCCTACAGGGATCTACACCTTATTCTCGCTTCTACAGCAACAAACGCCACTTTCTATTTCTATCTTCGAGCAGGCTGACGAAGCCGGTGTCGGGATGCCATACAGTGATGAGGAAAACTCAAAACTGATGCTGGCAAACATTGCCAGTATTGAAATACCGCCGATTTATTGCACGTATCTTGAATGGCTACAAAAGCAAGAAGCCAGCCATCTCCAGCGTTATGGCGTTAAAAAAGAAACCTTGCACGATCGTCAGTTTTTACCGCGAATTCTGCTGGGCGAATATTTCCGCGATCAATTTTTACGATTAGTAGACCAGGCACGACAGCAAAAATTTGCAGTGGCTGTTTATGAATCATGCCAGGTTACCGATCTGCAAATTACAAATGCTGGCGTCATGCTCGCTACAAATCTGGATTTACCCAGCGAGACGTTTGATTTAGCGGTGATCGCAACGGGGCACGTCTGGCCTGATGAAGAAGAAGCAACCAGAACGTATTTTCCCAGCCCGTGGTCAGGCCTGATGGAAGCAAAGGTCGATGCGTGTAACGTGGGGATTATGGGAACATCCTTGAGCGGACTGGATGCGGCAATGGCAGTGGCTATTCAGCATGGTTCGTTCATTGAAGATGATAAACAACACGTCACTTTTCACCGCGATAACGCAAGTGAAAAGCTAAATATTACGTTAATGTCGCGCACAGGTATTTTACCCGAAGCCGATTTCTATTGCCCTATTCCCTACGAGCCCTTACACATCATCACCGATCAGGCATTAAATGCTGAGATTCAAAAAGGCGAAGTGGGCCTTTTGGATCGGGTATTTAGATTGATAGTAGAGGAAATCAAGTTTGCTGATCCAGACTGGAGCCAACGCATAGCCTTAGAGAGCCTGAATGTCGATTCCTTTGCTCAAGCCTGGTTTGCCGAGCGCAAACAACGCGACCCATTTGACTGGGCAGAAAAAAATCTCCAGGAAGTCGAACGCAATAAACGAGAAAAACATACTGTTCCCTGGCGTTATGTCCTTCTGCGCATGCATGAAGCCGTACAGGAAATTGTTCCGTATCTGAATGAACACGACCATAAACGGTTCAGTAAAGGCCTTGCCCGGGTTTTCATCGATAATTATGCGGCAATCCCTTCAGAGTCTATTCGTCGACTACTGGCCTTACGTGAAGCGGGAATCATTCATCTTCTCGCTCTCGGTGAAGACTACGAAATGGAAATTAACGAGTCGCGCACCGTCCTGAAAACGGAAGACAACAGTTACTCGTTTGACGTTTTTATTGATGCCCGCGGGCAGCGTCAGCTTAAAGTGAAAGATATTCCTTTCCCTGGACTACGCGAACAATTACAGAAAACAGGGGATGAAATCCCTGATGTTGGCGAAGATTATACGTTACAGCAACCCGAAGATATTCGTGGGCGCGTAGCGTTCGGCGCGTTGCCCTGGTTGATGCACGACCAGCCTTTCGTTCAGGGACTTACGGCATGTGCAGAAATTGGAGAGGCGATGGCTCGAGCGGTCGTAAAACCTGCATCCCGTGCGCGTCGGCGTCTTTTGTTTGATTAAAGGTAAAGCTATCAGCACTCAACAAACTGATGTTGTTCATTAAGACGATAGCGGACTCCGGCTCGAATATTGTTTTCACCTTCAATGGCAACGGCGAAGCGAACTCTTTCGCCGTCATGATATGCCAGTGCGGCGCATCCCCCTGGCCCGAGAATAATTGAGTCGACCACGCCCGTGCTCACTACCGTTGAATTTTCACCGCTGGCAATGATGTGTACATTGTCGCCGCTGTTGGCAATTCTGGCGTTTGCGCCAAAGCTGGCGATTTGCACCAGGTCACCATTACTGGCGACATGACACCGTTCACCCAATGTACAAACGCGTACTCGCATTCCGGTATTCGCAATCCGACTGCTATCTCCAGCGCTGCTTATCCGCGAAGAATTACCGGCTACAGCAACCCGTGCGCGTGCACCGGAGCTGCCAATGTGACTGTTAAAGCCGACACTTCCAATCCGCACGCTATAACCCATACTGGCAATTTGCGCGGCATACCCAGCGGTTGCGATTCTGGCGTTATCCTCACAACAGCCGATGCGAGCATGATCGTCGCTGCGGGCAAACTGACTGCAAAATAGTCTTTCTCCGGGATCTGTGGCCAGTTTTTGCATAGAGGAAACTTCCTGATGCGCGAAGTTTTCATCCGCCAGCCATTTTTTCCACGCATACTCAACCAGACTCTCCGCCCAGTCCGTATATCCTTCCTCAATCAGTGCATGATGAATATCGGCATAACTACCGCCACGTGGGAAATGGCGCAGAAACCAGCGATACATCACCGCTCCGATACGCCATTCTCGCAGGTCTGCTCGTGTAATGATCATTCGTTAGTGCCGGTGATAGCCATCGACCATGCTTTTAAAGGTTTCGTGTGGCGTACGCCCCGTGGTGCAAAGATAAAGATGACCGAAGATAAAAAAGAGGCTTATAAATGCCAGAGCAAAATGCGCCTGCAATAACCAGTATCTTACGCCAGGAAACATATCTCCCACGGCTTGCGGATAGAGACACAGCAGCCCCGTCAATAGTAACAATGGCAGCAATCCATACATGACACCAACATAGGCGACCTGCTGTAAGGGATTAAATTTAGACTGGGTTGTTGCCGGGAAAGGATGTTCTTCCCCCTGCATAATGCCAAACAAATAAAATCGCGTTTGTTTTGCCGCTCGATCCAGCCAACCCTGACGACGAATGCGATAGTGGTGACCATTACCCCCAACGGCATTGATCAGAACAAAGCCAAGCCAGCATGCCAGTAACAAAAATCCGCAAACTTCATGCACCGCAACCAGACTTTTAACCGCAGTTGCGCCCACCAGCGCAAAGTGATTTATCAGCCCACTTGCCAGCAACAATACAAAGAGTAACGCATTCGACCAGTGCCATAATCTGACCGCTTTGCTGTAAAGATAAATCCTCTCACCATGATCGGTGGCTGATTTCTTCACGCCACGAGCACGAAGCAAGGCATGTAGCCCCAGCACCAACCACATCCCAACCAGCAATAGTCCGGCAATGATCAACCACACCGGCCAAAATTGGGGGGTGAACTGTGGCACATAGTTCGCCAACTGGCTCTGAAACTGTTCAGCATGTTGCGACGGGTTCATACATTTTCCTTTTTAATCAAATGTCGACCGAACCGGCGATACAGATGCGGTTTCCCGGCGCCAGGTAGCTGATATTGATAGTATTTATTTTCCTGCAACCACGCCTGAATTTCTGGGCTATCTTCGTGACCAAAGATCAATGCGTGTTCCGGGCAGGCACTGACGCAAATGGGCGGAAAGCCTTTTGCCAGTCGGGTCTCAGCGCAGAAATCACATTTATCTGCCACTTTAGTGACAGGGTTAAGGTAGCGAACCTGGTACGGGCAAGCGCCAATGCAATAACTGCAGCCGATGCACTGCGATTTTTCTACCCGCACGATCCCCTGCTCATCACGCCACGACGCCCCTGTCGGGCAAACGTCGATGCAAGGAGCATCTTCGCAGTGCTGACATGACTGGCGAAAAAAGTGATACTGCGTTCCATTGTCGTTATCGATGACTGGAATGTGTGCTATCGATAAACGGCTTCCCTGAGCGGGGACGTGGTTAGTTTTACGGCATGCGCGGGCGCAGATATTACAGCCATTGCACCGTGACTCGTCATGAATCATGGCATACCGAACTTCCTTTTCTTGCCTCGTATTCGCTAACAGAGAAGACGCAGAACCAGTAAAAAAGATTACTGTTCCCATCCCCAGAACAAATTTGCGTCGAGTGAAGGACATCTGATTATCCCCTAATGCAGTGGCTGCAACTGTCCACCCTATCCATGACATCCCCCTGAAATTTCAGGGGTTCTGAAACTGCTCTACCTCGAACCATTCGCATAAGCCATACGCCTTGCCATAGGTCATAAATCGCTCGCTAAACAAGTACAACACTGCCGTCGATGACTCCACCTGCCGTATATCGGCATATTCAGGTGCAACATCCATCGTGGCGATCGCGGCTTCAATCTGCGCTTCCTGGAAGTAATATGGCGCTTGCATCAGCATGGCGACTTTGTAAGGACGAGGATACGTCTGGCACTCAAAACGAACGGCGTGTGCAATGGCGCGACAAATGTCCTGCTCCACAACTTGCAAAGACATCGCCGCGTAGTTTTCACTCATGGCCTGCGTTGAGTAATAGTAATCATCCTGGCTTCCCGTCATACAAGCGATATCCGCGTAGTCTCCGTTCTGCTTAATGTTTTCCAGCAAAACTGACAGTTCCTCTTCTGCAACCGAATAGGGCGGCGAGAGAAACACAGCGCGCGCCACCAGCTGCCCAGCCGCAGAATGCTGGCGAATGAACTCTGCCAGGATTTCAGCCGGTTCTGGTTCGGTTACCGTATCAACGGGGTGACGCATCCCCTGCAACCATTGCCGCTTCGCCTCATCAATTTCGCTGACTTCCGCTAACGGCAATTCATCCTGATGGTTCATCTCTCCCATTCCTTACGCAGGCAGTAGATTGTGTGCTGCCAGATCGGCGGCAATATCTTCCAGCCCCAGACGCTGCAATGTTTCGCGGGTCGGACAACCAAGCTGTGGGTCCCAGCCCATTTCTTTGTAGAACATCGTGAGCGAAGCATGCATATCGTCACGATCCATTTTGTCTGTACCTTCAGTAAAGACCGGAATCTGCGGATCCTTGTCGAATACCCAGGAACAGATAAGATCGTGTTCATTACGCATATCTTTGGTTTGCATCAGTTTTACCGTGTAGGCGCGATGCAACGTAAAGATACGCTCTGCAGCTAAATCTAATTTTTCCTGAGTCATATCTTCGCCAGTGATCGCTTTGAAGAATTTGGCTTCAAGCGCCAGATCGCCCCGATAATTACGGCTTTTCAGCGGCGAAACGGTCATTGGCCAGACCCAGTTGCACAGGGTGACGGCGTTATGCAAACAGACCCGCAACAGCGACCACTTAGCATATTTAATTTTTGCGTCATTGATTGGCGTGTAGTTTTTGGTTTCATCGTAAGCATCTTCAGAACCAAAAAGCTCTTTCGCCACTTCACGCTGCAATTTCAATGGCAAGCCGGAACCAATAAAATTGATATGGGTATGCGTCATGCAGTCACGGTTGAACATACAGTTAACAATGGAGCCGACCTGCGCTGACGCTTCATTGGCGTGGTGAACTGGATAGCCAAACGGCGACCAGAGTTTATTTTTCGCGTAGCCCCAGTACTCTTCACCCAAATTCCAGCGTTCTGCGATGGCATATGAACCATCAGCCAGGTGACTCAGCTCACCCACGCGATGCGCCAGACGGTAGTAAAAATCTTTAATAAAGTTAACGTCACCCGCTTCCAGTTGATCCCAGCGAATTTCCGCATACTCTTCAGCAGGCAGAACACGCTTGAACACACCTTTGCTGTAACAATAAATAAAGTCGCGATGCAACTGCCCGTAGTTACACCATAGGCCGTAGTCATCGAACAAATTCAGACCAACCAGGTTACCAATCACACGACCATCGTCTTTATCTTCAAAATCTTTCGGCCCGTTCGGGAAGATGGTGGTATGGACAAAGTTTGCTACACAAGTGTTACCACCTGTGCTGGGCACGCCAAACTCTTTCACCCGAGGAATATTCATTTGGGTCATACAACGGATCGGGCAAGAGTGGCAGCCGCTCATTTTTACTGTGTATTTCTCTGCCGCCGGACCTAAGTCAAAAACGGATTTATAGGTACGAAAGCCGACCGTGTTCTGATTGCCTGGCGGAATTTCCCCCGTTTCAATCGGACCACCTTCAGCCGCGCCCCAAAACAGCCCTTTACGTGCTGTCCAACGTGACTTGGGATCTGAATACTCTGCCCACGATTGCGGCGTACTTGGCACGACATGGTTGTTATTCGCACCGATAAGTTCAGTCATCATGTAATCGTTGAGACGCTTCATCTCCTGACGATCGGCAATGTTGACCCCTTTCGTCCCTTCAACCGCAATCGCTTTCAGGTTTTTCGAACCCATTATTGCGCCAGTTCCCGCACCGCCGCTGTGGTTACGGCTATTCAACATGCCAGAGAGAGGAACAAGGTTTTCCCCAGCCTGACCAATAGCCGCCACACAGGTTTCCTGACTGGTCAAGCGACAAATTTCTTCAGTCGTTGCGCGCGTCCCTTTTCCCCATAAGAAATCGGCTTTTTCAAGGCTAACTTTGTCATCTTTAATCTTCAGCCATACCGGTGATTTCGCTTTCCCTTCGATAATAATGACGTCGTATCCAGCGAATTTCATTTGCGCTGCAAAAAAGCCCCCCATATGGGCATCGACGACTAAATTTCCTTTGGTAAAAGTAGAAAGTGAGGTGATATTTACGCGAGAACTACAGGGGGCACCAGATCCAGTTAATGGGCCGGTAGCAAAAACTAATTTATTCGCTTCATCGAAAGGTTTCGTGCCTGGCGGTACTTCGTCATACATAATTTTGTAGCCGAAGCCCATGCCACCGACAAAACTTTTAAACTTACTGGAATCTTCGAGGGTAATATTTCCTGTCGTGAGATTGACTCTTAATATATTACCTGTCCAACCGTTAGCCATGATTTTTTCCTTTGCAAGATTCACACAGTAATATCTTTCCACTCGATAATTTTTAACGCCCCTGTTGGGCAGGCGTTTGCGCATTCACCGCATAACACACATTTCGAGGATTTTTTACTTTCGGTATTTACGGTGGCCATCATCCACGGGCATGCCGTAGTACAGGCGCTACAGCCAATACAACGTTTATGATCGACGGTAATACAGCCTTCTTTCTGCTGCCAGGTAATCGCACCAATCGGGCAGACGTTCATGCATTGCGGCTCTTTGCATTGACGGCAGGTATCCGCGGTATAGTTGAGATCGCCATACAGGCCGCCGCCAGAGCCAACCCCGTTGTCGCCAAAGAAATAATTGCGATGGATTTTGATACGGGAGAAGAATGTCCCTACTGAGCCATCGTTGAAGTTGGTACAAGAGATTTCACAGCGGTGGCAACCCGTGCATCGCGCACGTTGGGTCACCAGCACCCCTTTGGGTGTATTTATCAACCCTACTGTGCCGCTATCAATATCTTCCTGTTTGCAACCCAAAAGTGACAGTAACGCAGGGGCAATTGTTAAACCAGCAAGGCCTTTTCCTGATATACGCAAGAATTCTAATCGCGTTAAGCCAATATTTAATAGTGGACGATCAACCGGGTTCATTTATTTCGCATCCTCTTCGCAAACACAGTGCTGACAATTCAGCAGCCTGATATTAGGCACTCAACTAATACGCTGCTGACTCTGTCCTCAACACCAGATATTTTCCCTAACCCGATAGTGTATGAGAAAAAATTTAACGCTGATAAACTAATCCTTTATGGTTAGGAGAAAAAATAATGTGATTATTCTGGGCTCTTAACATTGATCGTTATCAATTAAAATCACAAAGCAAGAAATTATAAGTGAACTGATATTTATTATCATTTGAAATAAATTTAACTTAACCGACAATTATTTGTGAAGTTCATCGCAGAAAATAAAAATAACTTTATCGCTATAAATTAAAATATACACCGAAATTCGTATAATTTCAGCAGTTGTTATTTAGAATGATTAACTGGACCGCAACTGAACTAACAATATCAGGATGAAGCTTACCGCCTCATCCTGAATGGTCATTTTACCAGTACGTTAATGACTGTTTCCATCGCCTGCTTTTCCAGCTCACTGCGCTGAATGCGTTTATTGGCTAATGCTGTACGTAATACGCCTGCGATAACAATATGCTTTGGTTCCTGCCCCAGATCGCGCATTTCCAGCACAACTTTACCGACAACTCTGCACATTTCTCGGTACAGTTCATCCTCTTTTGTCCGGTTTCCCATTCTTTATACCTATTTATCATGCCAACTATCAGCATATATCAATCTAACCAATTAAACAAAAATCAAACAAAATCAGACAAATAACGTGATAAATTATTTTAACTGTAGCAATTGAGCGATGATCTATTTATACACCGGATGAACTTTCACTTATCCTCACACTGACAACCCCGGCACCAGACGTTGCGCAAACAACGAAGTTTTTGCGTAACCTTTTCCCTGGAACGCTGAATCTTTGATAACAATTTATTGTCTAACAAGTTGTATATTTTTTGAAACGCTGTTTTTGTTTTCCTTTTGGATTAATTTCAGCGTATAATGCGCGCCAATTGACTCTTGAATGGTTTCAGCACTTTGGACTGTAGAACTCAACGACTCAAAAACAGGCACTCACGTTGGGCTGAGACACAAGCACACATTCCTCTGCACGCTTTTTCGATGTCACCTATCCTTAGAGCGAGGCACAACCACTTTCGTAATACCGGATTCGCTTTCCGGCAGTGCGCCCAGAAAGCAAGTTTCTCCCATCCTTCTCAACTTAAAGACTAAGACTGTCATGAAAAAGACCAAAATTGTTTGCACCATCGGACCGAAAACCGAATCTGAAGAGATGTTAGCTAAAATGCTGGACGCTGGCATGAACGTTATGCGTCTGAACTTCTCTCATGGTGACTATGCAGAACACGGTCAGCGCATTCAGAATTTGCGCAACGTGATGAGCAAAACTGGTAAAACCGCCGCTATCCTGCTTGATACCAAAGGTCCAGAAATCCGCACCATGAAACTGGAAGGCGGTAACGACGTTTCTCTGAAAGCGGGTCAGACCTTTACTTTCACTACTGATAAATCTGTTATCGGCAACAGCGAAATGGTTGCGGTAACGTATGAAGGTTTCACTACTGACCTGTCTGTTGGCAACACCGTACTGGTTGACGACGGTCTGATCGGTATGGAAGTTACCGCCATTGAAGGTAACAAAGTTATCTGTAAAGTGCTGAACAACGGCGACCTGGGCGAAAACAAAGGTGTGAACCTGCCTGGCGTTTCCATTGCCCTGCCAGCACTGGCTGAAAAAGACAAACAGGACCTGATCTTTGGTTGCGAACAAGGCGTAGACTTTGTTGCTGCTTCCTTTATTCGTAAGCGTTCTGACGTTATCGAAATCCGTGAGCACCTGAAAGCGCACGGCGGCGAAAACATCCACATCATCTCCAAAATCGAAAACCAGGAAGGCCTCAACAACTTCGACGAAATCCTCGAAGCCTCTGACGGCATCATGGTTGCGCGTGGCGACCTGGGTGTAGAAATCCCGGTAGAAGAAGTTATCTTCGCCCAGAAGATGATGATCGAAAAATGTATCCGTGCACGTAAAGTTGTTATCACTGCGACCCAGATGCTGGATTCCATGATCAAAAACCCACGCCCGACTCGCGCAGAAGCCGGTGACGTTGCAAACGCCATCCTCGACGGTACTGACGCAGTGATGCTGTCTGGTGAATCCGCAAAAGGTAAATACCCGCTGGAAGCGGTTTCTATCATGGCGACCATCTGCGAACGTACCGACCGCGTGATGAACAGCCGTCTCGAGTTCAACAATGACAACCGTAAACTGCGTATTACCGAAGCGGTATGCCGTGGTGCCGTTGAAACTGCTGAAAAACTGGATGCCCCGCTGATCGTGGTTGCTACTCAGGGCGGTAAATCTGCTCGCGCAGTACGTAAATACTTCCCGGATGCCACCATCCTGGCACTGACCACCAACGAAAAAACGGCTCACCAGTTAGTACTGAGCAAAGGCGTTGTGCCGCAGCTGGTTAAAGAGATCACTTCTACTGATGACTTCTACCGTCTGGGTAAAGAACTGGCTCTGCAGAGCGGTCTGGCACACAAAGGTGATGTCGTAGTTATGGTTTCTGGTGCACTGGTACCGAGCGGCACTACTAACACCGCATCTGTTCACGTCCTGTAATATTGCTTTTGTGAATTAATTTGTATATCGAAGCGCCCTGATGGGCGCTTTTTTTATTTAATCGATAACCAGAAGCAATAAAAAATCAAATCGGATTTCACTATATAATCTCACTTTATCTAAGATGAATCCGATGGAAGCATCCTGTTTTCTCTCAATTTTTTTATCTAAAACCCAGCGTTCGATGCTTCTTTGAGCGAACGATCAAAAATAAGTGCCTTCCCATCAAAAAAATATTCTCAACATAAAAAACTTTGTGTAATACTTGTAACGCTACATGGAGATTAACTCAATCTAGAGGGTATTA
>OGTI01000312.1_pt1 | contig 10421 bp, 9 predicted proteins | sample 1574601 | NCBI WGS metagenome assembly OGTI01 (sample SAMN03295810, study PRJEB24534) | human gut metagenome | isolation source: fecal sample 5 from infant 1 | host: Homo sapiens | place: USA: Pittsburgh, PA | collected 2014-07
TTAAAGCATAGTTGCATGCTTCATCATAAACATCTCCATATAATATGACTTCAGCCCCATAGGCTTTTGTTCTGTTTACTTTCATTAAAGGTGTTGTCGTTGGCATTACTATTATAGCTTTACAATTGTATGCTTTAGCTGCATAAGCAACACCTTGTGCGTGGTTTCCAGCAGAAGCTGTAATAAGACCTTTGCTTCTTTCTTCATCTGTAAGAGTGCTTATTTTGTAATATGCACCTCTAATTTTATATGCACCTGTTTTTTGCATGTTTTCAGGTTTGAAATATACTTTGTTTCCAGTTAAATCTGAAAAATAATCACTGTATACTAATTTTGTTGGTAATATTACCTTTTGAACAATTTCATAGGCTTGTTCAAATTTATCTAATGTCATCATATTTATAACCCCTTTTGCTATTGTTGCTTAAAACTTAATAGTTTTATGATATCATTTTAGGAAATTATGTCAAGGTATTATTTAAACATGTAATAATAATATAAGTGTTTTTATAAGATAATGTCATGAATATAAAGAAATAATATTAAATTTGTTAATAATAAAATTGAAACAAATTAAGAAGCAGCTGTAATTTATAATCAGCTGCTATGAAGGAAGTGCTATTTTTTTATATCTACATCTTCACCTTCGCCAGAGTATTTATATTCTACTCCAAGTTTATTTGAAAAGTCATCGCTTATCTTTAAGGTATCAATATTTTTACTTATTGGAGGATTGTTTAATTCCATGTCTTTTTCTGAATCAGTTTTAAATTGGAACTTATGAAATTTATTATCATATTTTTTTTCATCTGTCATAATAATACTTCCTTTCTCAAAGCAAAATATTATTGTTATAATATATATTGCAATTATAAATTAAAATGTGAGTTAAAAAACCGGATTAAACTTTTATTGTTACTTGTAGACAGTAATATATATTATTATTCCAAATAATCATATTTAAATTCTAGAATAGATCATTTTTATCAATTTAAAATGATAAAGATAAAAAAAGAATAGTCCTAGTGGAAAGGAGAGCTGAGAAAAATGGAAAAAGAGAAGAGTATTGAATGTCCAATATGTGGAGAACTTATGGATAAATATATATATGACTATAATAGTGATCCAGAAGAAAAGAGTAATTACAAATGTCCAAATTGTGGTCATAGAGAATGCAAATTAAAAAATTATTAGCAGAATATATAGTTTTTATAAATACAAAGAAAAAAACATCAGTATAAAAGCAAGGCTATATTATACTGATGTTTTTTGCACAACAAATTATTTAGATAGTGAATTTGTTTTTTGAATATATAGGAAGAAGAAGATTTGCCTTTGTTAATAAAGGTCTTAATGCATTATATAAAAATGCAACTAAAATTACAGATACAACTGCATTAGCAAATGTTGTTATAGCACTTAATTTTGCTAAAACTTTAGCAAATTCTTGTGGTTGTCCTAAAACATATTGTTTATAGAAAAATCCAACTACAGGATCAGCTATTACATTAAAAGCAAGTCCACATACAGATGCTATGATGCTCCATTTGAAAATATATTTTTTATCATTAGATTCACTTATTTTTGCTATTTTATGAGCTACAAATCCAGTTATAAGACCTATACATAATTTCAAAATGAAAGTTTTAGGTGCTACTGTGATGTAAACTGGATCCATTAAATCAGCGATTGTCATTCCAACAGCTCCAGCAAGTCCACCATAAGAACCCCCAAGTAATAATGCCGCTAATACACAGAAGGCATTTCCTATGTGAAGTGAAGTTGAATCTCCACCTGGTACTGGTATTTTAATTTGTAAAAAAGTAAAAGATACATAGCAAAGTGCAGCTAGTAGTGCAGTTTGCATTAATTTTTTTAATTTTATATTTGTCGTTTCCATTAAATAAAACCCCTTTGAAAATAGTTTATATTATTGCTTATTATTAGATAAAAATATTTTTTGTTTTATTTAGCTAAATATATTATAAAAATGCTTTTTATAAGCAAAAAATCAATCCTGCTAAAATTAGACAGGCTATATTGATATAGATATTATAGCATCAAAGACATACCAGTCAAATGTATGGGTACATTATTTATAGTTGGTATAATTTGTTTATAAAAGTAGAAAATATAAATTAACATTAATTTTATTTTACATATTAAGATATATTTGGTACAATATTAAAAAATATACATTAATGAATATTTTATTATAATAAAAAATAGTATTTTAAAAATTATAATTTGCTATGGAAGCATCAATATCAGTTCGTAAAACTGAATATTGATGCTTTTTTTATATTAAATTAATATTTAGGGGGCATATTATGAAAAAAGATAAAGGATTTACGAGCATATCAGAAAAAATGTTAAAAAAGATTATTGGACCGATTATTGTGATTTTAGTTATTGCTTTTATAGGAATAAATTTAATTATAAGATACTCAGTAAGTATGCTTAATGCAGCTTATCTTGAAAGTCAATCAGAATCTGCATCATATAAAATAGAAAATTATTTTAATAAATACATAGAAATTACCAATCAAATGGCAAACAATATTGAATTTTCAAAGGCATTTGAAGAAATCAAGCCAGGAATAGCAATTTCATCAATTGATAAGTACCAAGATTTATTGAGTACAATGAAAAATATAAGTGAGAAAGATAAAGATAATTTATTAGCTGTATGGATGGCAGATGCTGATTCAAGCCAACTTGCAACATCAACGAATTTTATAGCAGATTATTCTACGTGGAATATTAATGAAAGATCCTGGTTTAAAGAGATGTCAGCAAAAAATGATACTGTAATTACTGAGCCGTATGTAGATGCAGAAACTAAATTAATAGTAATTTCTTGTGCTACACCTATTTTTGATTCTGAAACTGGTGAAATCATTGGAGCCGTTGGGATTGACATGAAATTAGAAAGATTAAATTATATTATGAATGAGTATACTCTTGGTGGTAATGGATATTGTGTGCTTACAACATCAAAAAATTCAATTAGTTATTATCCAGATGAATCTTATCAGGATATAAATATAAGTGAATCAGAATTTGATCAAAAGCTAATAAATTCAATTGTTGAGAAAAAATATGGGGATTTAAAGTTTAAAGATATTAAAAGTACTGCATATGGATATATTGCACCTGTTGGAGATCTAGGATGGACTATTACAGCTGTATTACCTTCACTAAAATATAATAAAGTATATTATATTTTAGTAGGAATACTTTTTATAATATTCTTATTAACAGTAACAGTTTCTATAGTTATGATTAAGAATAGTGCAAAGAAAATTGTTGATCCCATTTTAAGATTAAATAAAAATGCAAATGAAATTGCGGAAGGTAATTTGAATACTAATATAAATATAAATAGTCATGATGAGATTGGACGATTGGCAGAATCATTAAATATGACAGTCAGTCGTTTACGTAACTATATAATGTATATAAATGAAATTGCAGAAGTTTTGAATCAGATTGCTAAAGGAAATCTTATTTTTCAACTTAAATGCGATTACTCTGGTGAATTTGAAAAAATTAAAATTTCAATACAGAACATAAAAAGCATTTTAGCACATACTATAAATGAAATATATGATGCTTCTGGTGAAATAACTGAAGGTTCAAAACAAGTTTCACAAATAGCGCAAAATCTAGCTGAAGGAACTAATAATCAGGCTACAGCAGTACAGGAATTATCACATTCAATAGATACAGTTTCAAAAAGAGTCAATTTAAATGCAAAAAATGCTTTAAAAGCAAAGGAATTTTCTGATAAAGCCCTAAAGAATACATTCAAAATCAGTGAAGAACAAACAAAAGAAATGGTTAAATCGATGAGAAATATTGATGAATCTTCAAAAGAAATAAAAGGAATAATTAAAGATATAGAACAAATATCTTCACAGACTGAGCTACTTGCTTTAAATGCTGCAATTGAAGCAGCAAAAGCAGGGGAAGCAGGTAGCGGTTTTAGTGTAGTTGCAGATGAAATCAGGATTTTATCAAATAAGACTATGGAATCAGTAAAAAATACTACAATGTTGATAGAACAATCTTCAAATGCAGCAAAACAAGGAATGGAAGGTTCAGACAAAATAGTAGAAACATTAAGGAGTATTTTAGAAACAACAAAAGAAGTTGCAGAATTGGTTGATTCTATATCAAGTGGTTCCAATGAACAGGCTCAATCAATAAATCAAATTGTTAAAGAGATTGAAATGATATCCTCTGTTGTTGAAGATAATTCAGGAACAGCAGAAGAAAGTTCAGCTATATCTGAAGAGTTATCAAGTAAATCACAAGTTTTAATGAATTTAATCAATCAATTCATATTAGAGTAATGTATTTATACTATGTGGGATTATCAGTGAATTTTAAATTATGATATAATAAAAATTATAAATATTTATTGTATGAAAATACAAGATTATATAAGTATACATATAGAAAATTAAATATATTGAACTTAAAAGAAGAGGTAATATGAGATTAGATAAATTTTTGGCACAATCACAAATAGGTACACGAAAAATTGTAAGAGAATATGTTAAAGATGGTTTAGTAAAAATTAATGGAATAACTATTTTTGAGCCTGCAGTTGAAATTAATGAAATAGAAGATATTATTGAGTATAATGGACAAATTACTGAATATAAAGAAAAGGTATATTACATGTTTAATAAACCAAGTGGATGTATTACTGCTAGAAAAGATGCTGATGACAAGACTGTATTTGATTATTTTAAAGAGATTAATATGGATGGAGTATTTCATGTTGGAAGATTAGATAAAGATACAGAAGGATTATTACTTTTTACAAATGATGGTGATTTTAATAATAAACTTATGTCTCCTAAATTTCATGTAGATAAGAAATATTTCTTTATAGCATTAGGCAGTATAGATGAAAAAAACAAAAAAAATCTAGAAAGTGGAGTAAGCATAGGTGAAAATGAACCTATAACAAAGCCCGCTAAAATAGAAAATTTAAAAAATGGAACTTATGAAGAATTAAAAGATAAATTGAATTTAAAAAAATATTATCATGTTAATTCTGAATATTATATACAGCCAGTTGTTTGTGGACACATTACAATTTCAGAAGGACGCAGGCATCAGGTAAAGAGAATGCTTAAAAGTATTGGCTGCCATGTTATTTATCTTAAAAGAATGTCAATTGGAAATTTGGCTCTTGATGAGTTTTTAAAAAAGGGAGACTACAGAAGTCTTACGAAGGATGAAATAAAGATTTTATATTGATACATTTTAATTATAGGATATAGGGGAGTGTTATGTATGAGTAAAAAATTATGTCCAAAATGTGGTTCTGAAAAAATCATTCCTATACTTTATGGATATCCAACAAAAGAAATGTTTGAAGATAGTGATAATGATGAGTGTATTTTAGGTGGTTGTTGTATTGCTTCTACTGAAGAGGCAGAAAACTTGCTGAATAAATACCATTGCAGAGAATGTGGATTTGAGTGGAAGTAGAAATATAATAAGATAAACTAAAAGCCTTGAATTACTTAATTATAAGAATTCAAGGCTTTTAGTTATTTTCTTAAACTATCTTTGTTGTCCAGTCTTCACAATTCCAAGTTTCAGTTATAATATCTCTATAGAATTCAGGTTCATGGGAAACTAAAAGAATAGTTCCTTTATATTCTTTTAATGCTCTTTTTAATTCATCTTTAGCATCAACATCAAGATGATTAGTAGGTTCGTCTAGGATTAGTATGTTAGTTTCAGTGTTTAGAATCTTACATAATCTAACCTTTGCAGCTTCTCCTCCAGATAATACTCTGATTTGTGATTCTAACTGTTTTGTAGTAAGACCACATTTTGCAAGAGCAGCTCTTATTTGATATTGAGTATAACTAGGGAATTCCTGCCATACTTCTTCTATACAAGTATTTTTATTATCAGTTCTATCTTCTTGTTCAAAATATCCTATGTATTGGTAGTCTCCAAGATGAACTTCACCGCTTAATGGCTTTATCTTTCCAAGTAAACTCTTTAAAAGAGTAGACTTACCAAGACCATTAGCTCCAACTAAAGCTATTTTTTGCCCTCTTTCCATATATAAATTTAATGGTTTTGTAAGAGGCGAGTCGTATCCTATAACTAAATCTTTAGTTTCGAATATAACTTTACCAGCAGCTCTTGCAGTTTTGAAGTTGAATTCTGGCTTTGGCTTTTCTTGAGATAATTCAATAACATCCATTTTATCTAATTTCTTTTGTCTAGATTTAGCCATGTTTGCAGTAGCAACATTAGCTTTGTTTCTAGCCACGAAATCTTCAAGTCTAGCAATTTCTTTTTGTTGCTTTTCATATGCAGCTTCTAATTTTTTCTTATTTTCAGCATAAATTCTTTGGAATTCATCGTAGTCACCAACATATCTTGTAAGCTTTCTGTCTTCAACATGATAAATTAAGTTAACAACTGAGTTTACAAATGGAATATCATGTGAAATTAATATAAATGCATTTTCATATGACTGTAAGTATCTCTTAAGCCATTCTATATGTTCTTCATCTAAATAGTTAGTAGGCTCGTCAAGAAGTAATATATCTGGATTTTCAAGAAGTAATTTACCTAATAGTATCTTAGTTCTTTGTCCACCAGATAAATCATCAACATCTCTATCTAGTCCTAGATCTAAAAGACCAAGACCTTTTGCAACTTCTTCAACTTTTGGATCAATTACATAAAAACCGTTGTTATCAAGTAAATCTTGAATTACAGCAGTTCTATCAAGCATTTTAGTTAATTCATCTTCAGTGCAGTCACCCATCTTCTCATATAAAGAATTCATTTCTGCTTCAAGATCGAAAAGATATTTAAAAGCTCCTCTTAAAGCTTCTCTTATGCTTTGACCTTTAGTTAATGCAGCATGCTGATCCATATATCCTACTCTTACATTATTTGACCATGTTACTTTTCCTTCATCTGGTTGAAGTTTTCCAGTAACTATATTCATAAAAGTAGATTTCCCTTCACCATTAGCTCCAAGAAGTCCAACATGTTCTCCTTTTAATAATCTAAAAGAAACATCTTCAAAAATGGCTCTGTCACCAAAACCATGGTTCATATCTTTAACAAGTAGTACGCTCATTAATTTCCTCCTAAACAATTACTATTATTTAAAGTTTATTTATATTTTTACTATAAACATAATTGACATAATAAAATGATTTATATTTTAAATTTAGTCTTTATTAATTATAATATAAATTTTGCAATAATAGACATAATAATAGTTTAAATGATACTAATGTGTACTGTCAAAGTAAATTTCTGAAATATTTGACTTAATAATTGCTGAAAAAATATATGATTATAATAATTACAAATATTTTAGTAAAAAAGTTAATATTTTTTTATGGGATAATATTATTAAAATAGAAAATTTGATCAAATAAAAATGAAAATTAACACAATAATATGATATATTAGTACTTGAGTATAAAATACTGAACATGAAGAATACTAAAAGTGTAAAATTCAGCAGAAAATAAAGTAGAAGGAGAGACGCTTATGAATTACATTATATTATTGGTAGGATTTGCGCTATTGATAAAAGGAGCAGATATTTTTGTAGATGGTGCATCTGCTTTAGCGAAGAAAATGGGAATTCCTCCTGTAATTGTAGGACTTACGATAGTTTCTATAGGCACAAGTGCTCCAGAACTAGCAGTAAGTTTGATTTCTGCATTAAATGGAAGCAATAATATTGCAATTGGAAATGTTGTAGGTTCGAATATTTTCAATACATTAATGGTTCTTGGAGTTACAACTATTGTGCTTCCTATAATTATACATAAAAAGAATGTCAAAAATGATTTTATTGTTAATACAGTTATTACTATTTTATTATTCATACTAACATTTGATAGTCTATTTGGAAAAGGATCAAATATAATATCAAGATTTGACGGACTAATATTATTAATAATATGTTTGGCATACATGGTAATGCTTGTAGTAAAAGCTAAGAAAACAGATATGCCTAAACCTACAGAAGAAGAATTAAATGTTAATGTATTTATTAAAATATTATTGATTATAGTAGGTGCAGCAGGAATAGTTATAGGAGGTCAGCTAGTTGTAAATAGTGCTAGTAATATTGCATCTTCTTTAGGAATGAGTGAAAAATTAGTAGGATTAACAATTGTAGCAATGGGAACATCACTTCCAGAACTTGTTACTTCTGTAGTGGCAGCATTAAAAGGTGAAAATGAAATAGCCCTTGGAAATGTGTTAGGATCAAATATATTTAATATACTTCTTATATTAGGTACTTCATCTGTTATAAGCCCTATAGTTGTTGAATCTGGACTTATAGTTGATTTTGGCTTTTTAATAGCTATTACATTGTTGTTATACTTAGTAGTTTTTCTTAATAAGCAAAAAGAAAAAAAACTTACAAAACTAGAAGGTATAATAATGGTAGCATTATATGCTGGATATATAGTATACATAATAAGCAGAAACTAATTAATTAAATAATAAAATGTCTGGCTTTAAAATAATTTTTATAGCTGGACATTTTTTATTTGAATTATTTTAAATAAATAATAAATTAATGCTTTTTGGAGAAACTAAATACAGGTAAAATATATTACCAACTATACAGTATGAGGAGGTATTTTCTATGGGAGACTTAAAAAATAAGATGAAACAAGAAGGTCACAAGATGGGTGAAGAAATAAAAGAAAAAGGAGAAAATATAAAAGACGAAATGAAGTCCATGGCTCATAATGTTGGAAGTGGAGTAAAAGAAGTAACCAATGCTGTAAAACAGAAAGTTGGAACAGTAACAAATAACATGAAAAGCGATGCACATATATTAGGTGAAGATATAAACAATACATTTAATAAGGTTAAAGATGACATTAAGGACACTTATGATAATAGAAAAAATAACTTTAAATAAATAGCCTATTTATGAACAATTAAAAATAATAAATTTATAATATTTTTTAAAATGATTTGAATATATATTATACTATGTTCAAATCATTTTACTTTGTAAAAAAATATTTAATTATATAATAATAGTAAAATATGGTATAATTTAAGGGGTAGTATAAAATTATGTTAAAAACTATGGTAATAAATAATTTTAAAGAGCTTTATGTATAAGAGGTGTATAAATTGATAATTTTAATGATTATAAGCATAATGACACTATTGATATTTTTATTAATTTATCTCTATTTTAGAATACGAAAAAGATTTATTGAAATGGAAAAGCAAATGGATAAATTAAGAAGGTCTAATGATGCTTTTAATAATAAATTTAAAAATATAGATTATGAAATAGACTCTATTGATGAAGAAATCAATAATATCAATACCATAAATGAAGAAATAACCAAAGAATATAAAAGTAATGAATTATTATTCCGTAAAAAGTCTTTTTTTAAGATGTTTGATAGGACAATTGAAAAATACGTTAAAAAATATATTTATAAATACATATATGAATATGTAAAAAAAGAGGGTTCTATCAAAATAGATGAGGATGAAAACAATAGAGATAATAATAGTATTGGTTTGCCAGAGAAGAGTACCCTTTTAAATATTGATGAAGCATTTTTGCTAGGGGTAGAGAATCTTAAGGATAAAAAGAAGGCTGAATGCCAGTTCTCGTTAGGCGAAGTTACAGAAAATTCATATGAAAATAATAGAGATAAAGGTGAAATAAATTATAATAAAACAATGATGCAGTTTTTTGAGTGGTATTATCCTAATGATGGTTCATTATGGAAAAAGGTTAAAAAAGAATGCGAACACTTAAAAGATATTGGAATAACATCTTTGTGGCTTCCACCAGCATATAAAGCTCATAATGGCATAAATGATGCTGGGTATTCTGCATATGATTTATATGATCTAGGGGAATTTGATCAAAAAGGAACAATAAGAACAAAATACGGGACTAAAGATGAATATGTAGAATGTATTAAAGAAGCGCACAAAAATGGAATAGAGATTTATGGCGATGTTGTATTCAATCATAAAGCAGGAGCAGATGATACAGAGCTTGTTGATGCACGTCAGGTTGATGAAAATAATAGAAATATATTTATTGGTGAAGAAAAGCAGATAAAAGCTCATACTGTTTTTTCTTTTCCAGGTAGAAAAGAAAAATACTCTGCATATAAATGGACAGCAACTGATTTTGATGGAGTTGATTATGATGATATATCTAAACAATCTGGAATATTTAAGTTTAAGGGAAAAGAATGGGAAAAAGACGTTGATGAAGAAAAAGGAAATTATGATTTTTTAATGTTTGCAGATCTAGATATGGATAGTCCTTATGTTATAGAAGAACTGAAAAGATGGGGAATATGGTACATGAATGAAACTCATGTGGATGGATTCAGACT
>OGTI01000357.1_pt1 | contig 8479 bp, 10 predicted proteins | sample 1574601 | NCBI WGS metagenome assembly OGTI01 (sample SAMN03295810, study PRJEB24534) | human gut metagenome | isolation source: fecal sample 5 from infant 1 | host: Homo sapiens | place: USA: Pittsburgh, PA | collected 2014-07
CTTGTCTTGTTAATACTTTATGTTTTCCATGTAAGTAATTCTTTAATCCTCTTACTTTAGAAATTCTCATTGTATGGCTTGGCTTATTAACTTCATCTACAAACCATAAGGGATTATTCCCATATTCATTTTTTATATATTCTTCTATCTTCTTCATTAGTTTAATCTTCCTTTCTATCTCCATTTATAATATTTTCCCGATTTTAGACCACTTAAAGCTAAAGCCGTAGCCATAACTAAGTCATCGTGATAACCATTCATTGCTCCCATTGAGCCATTATCTTTAACCTCAAAGACTTTCATTTCTTCAAGTATTTCTTCTGAATGTAGTAATAATTGACTTTTCTCAAACATTTCTACCAAATCATTAATAATCAAGCCTTTAGTTTTTGCATTAGTATCAAAACCAATAGTCCATTTAGTTCTCATGTATTCGTCATAAGTCTTGTATTTACTCATGTTCATATATTTGTGAGTGTACCTTAATCTTTCAATGACACTATGACCACCACTAGCTTTTTCAACTACCAAATAAGCTTTATTATAATAATGACCTAATTCATTTATGAACTCTGCAAAGGCATAAGGTTTTATTTTATTATCCTTAAACATCGCCATTTCTTCTCCATCCTTATTGAGAACAATACAAGTTGAATTATCTTGACCTACACCCTCCGAACTATCGACACCAATGTAATATCTTTCGCCTTTAACTGGCTTTTTGTACATAAAAAAAGACTTGCCATAATATTTACTTAATTCAATCGGCAAATCTAAATCATTCTTATTCAAGAATTTTTCTTTATTTAATTGTAATACCCTTAATGTATTTGTAATCTTCTCATTATCGAATACACTATGACCACTTGTAACGAAAGCCATTGTATCGGTTAATGGGAACTCTTGATTAAATTGGTCAATGGAACTATTTTGTATTTTTAATCTTCTCCAACAAAGAATATCTAATGTCATTCCATCAATATTCAATAATTCCTTTTCTTCTTCCGTCAAATCTTTTTCACTAAATTCATGACCATTAATATTTTTAAATATATTATTGTACTTCTCATATTCATCAATAAACATACAACTTGTATCTATATAATTATAGAAGAAGCCTTTATATGCGTTCTCATTCTTCTTAGCTTTGTTATATAGAATATTATAATGGTTTAAACCATTTGCCGTACTTTCAATAATCAAATGACCATTAGCCTGAATAGCCTGTTCTATAGCCAATAATTGTTTTTCGGCAACATCACTCTTAACAAATGCAAACTCTGATATATGACAAAGCTTCAAAGTATTTCCCCTTGATTTATCCGTATGACCCATTGTAGAACATGAAATAATACTTCCATTACTTAGTTGAAGTTCAGCCCTATTATTCCTTATTAATTTAGGTCTTATAACATCGGGCAAACTATTATAAATATTCTTTAATTTATTAAATATGGCTCTTGTAGACTCATCATTATGTGATAACATCATACAAGTTGAATTAGATTGTGTTACTGCATAATAAATGGCTAGTCCACAAATGGCAACACTCATACCACCTTGTCTAGCCTTTAAAATAATATTATAACTATCTAAATTTTTAATAAAATCTTTTTGCATTGGATTCAGTTTAAATGGTACAACTTTACCATTCTTATCGGTTATCTTTAGAAAGTTTTGAATGAATAATACAGGGTCATTCCAAACCCTTTGAAACTTCTCTTCATTAGTCATTATCTTAGTCATCTAAATCTAACCCACCAATAATTTCATCTAATTCATTCTTTTTAGTTCCAAAGAAATCCGACTCACTAAATTTAACAATCCAATTTGCACTATTAACGTCACCCTGCAACGCTTTTTCATACATCTTATTATATATTTGTACCAAATTAAAATCCTTATTCAATTTTACTATTTCTATCATGGCTCTTTGAACATCTTCTCTTTCAAGATATGTTTTAATTGCCCATTCTGGTGTTTGTTTTATACCAAGAGAAGTTTGTACATTTCCCCATTCTTCTTTCTTTTGACCATCTAAATACCATTTAATAAAAAACCATAGCTTTTTATTTGTTAATAAATCTTGTATATTATCTTGTAGACTTATAGCCTTTTTACTCATAATATCAAATCCTTTCTTCTTTTGTTTATCTATTTCTATTTATACATTTTTCTAATACTAACTATTGCAATTATCATCACCATTATCCATAACATAATTAATCACTCCTTTTTTCTTAAGTTTTTTATTTCCTTAGAGCCTATCTAAAGCCTAACGGCAATAACGTAGGTACATTCTCATTAATAGCTTTCGTTCCTCAGCTATTAACTCCGATGACCCTACTCTAATTGTGCGTTCTGACGCCCAATGACTATGAGTTTATATGGCTATTTTTTAAAATCCAAAAATATATCAATAGTAGCCTTTGGTTCTTTGGGCTTAACGAACAACCTACTGGATTGTGAGTCAAAGAACATGCGTAGCTTAGATAGTCATTTTCAAAGTTGGCTAGTGAAATTTATTTTTATAATTACATTTAAAGTATTAATATACAAAGGTTTTTAGGGTATATCTTTTTAAAAAAACACCCGTGTTTTTTCAACAATAGTGTGTATATAATATACTGTTGTAATCTGTCGGGTGTTTTTTTTAAAATTAACATCAAAAATAGTATTATATTTTATAATAAAATCCTACATTCCATATTTAAATTTCATTAGCCAAAACCAATAATTACTTTATTATATCTCTACTTCTAACGTGTCTATCAATAATTCTTTTAGCCACTTTAACACATTTGAAAATATAATCCTCATTGTTTTTTAATTCATCAAACTTGCACATATTTTTAATTTCCTCAATAGTATATAAACCCATATTAATTAATTCTTGAACATCTTCATTTAAAATATTTTTTTCATGATAATTATTAATTGTTTTAATAACCTGTTCAAGAATATTGCAATTTAATCTATCTCTAATTTCCTTTTCTTCTGTTCTTTTGAGTTTTCTTTCAATAGATTCATGATTATATACTATTCTATAACAATCAAACATATAATTTATTTTGTATTCTTTTAATCTCTTAGATACATTAATTCTCCAAATACTACCTACTTCTTGATTTATATTGAAATATAATATATCTTTAACCCCTAATTTTTTCATTTCTTCTTCTTCTATTGCTAATACCAATCTTTCTTCTTCGATTGATGGTATTCTAAAGTCCTTTTCATAATCAACAACAACATAATCACCATTTATATCTTTAAATAAACTACCATCATCATTTCTTTTATATACTGGTGAATCATAACAAATTTTCTTATTTATTGATAATGAAATTAATCTCTTTCTTTCAAGAGCCTTTAAAGAATTGTCTATAGTTCTTTTATAACTATTTAATATTCCATACACTTCATTAATATATTCTTCTTCAACCTTTAATTTATCTCCAATTTTAGATTTATCAAAATAACCATTAATATAATTGTCATTAACTATATCTAATAAACTCATAAGGTTTTTAATTGTTGTTTCTACAAGTCCATCTTCTTTAGTTGATAATATATGCAATAACAATGTTTGTATATCATTCATATACTTTCCACTTGATAATTCGACCTGTTTTTCTTGATATACTTCATCAATAAAAAATCTGTGACCCTCTTTATGATATTTACACAATTTCTCTAATTCTTTCATTTGTGCATTATATGAATTTGAACCATTTCTATATTCTTTCCATCCCATTACTTTACATAATTCTTTATAGTTTTTTATTATCTGTTTTGCCTTTAATTTATTCATAATTATCTTATCTCCTTTTCATCATTGGTTTATTATAATAAGCCAAAGCCATAATCAGACTTTGACTTACTTTGACCTTTAGTTGTCATAATTTAATATTTAATTCCTTGTTCCCAAAATTCTTTTATAGTTTCTAATTGTTTAAATATTCTATCATCACCATAAACATCAGGATGATATTTTCTTACTAATTGTCTATAATTCTTTCTTAACTCTTCCTCATTAGATGGTTTATATTGATAATATATTGAAAAAACTTCATCATAAATATCGGGTTCACAATCAACAAATATAAGCTTTGATAATTCATAACAAATATCATGTACATTTTTCTCAAAATCATCAAAATCAATCTCTAAATCTATATTGCCATCCTTATCTCTTTTCATAAATTCATTATAAATTTTTTCATAAAGTTCCTTTTCAATTCTAAGTTCCCTATTTTCATCTTTAAGCTTTTTAGTTTCTTTTTCTAGTTGTTCTTTAAGGTCTTTATTTTCCCTTTCAACTCTATCAATTATCTCATTTAATACTTTATATGTTTCATCTATTACTTCATTTTTCATAGCTAATTCTTCCAATAACTTAGCCTTTTGTTTTCTTAATTTAACCACTTCTTCATCAACTTGTGTTGGTTCATTAGTTACATTAGCTTTTAATATATATAATGTATTTCCTAATCCTTTTAACTTTGTTGATAATGGTTTTAAAGTTTCCTTTAATTGTTTTGATGTTAAACCTAAAATATTAGCTTGTCCTAAAGCTTCGTTAAGTTTAACATATTCTTTCCCTTTGTAATTTATTACTACATCAAATTTCATCATAATAACATTTCTCCCTTATCCTTTGTTTTATTTTCCTGTATTTATCAACTTTTTATAAGTTATCAAATACCTCTTATATAATTTTAGATATACTATACCATTAATTAACATACTTGTAAATATAATTTTACATAGTCTTTAAAACCTCGTATAAGTCATCTAATAAGTATTCATCTAAATCAATCTTATCTTTCCAAAATAAATACAACATTTGTTTATTCAAGATTGTATATTTTTCTATTTCTTCAAATGTTGTTCTTCTTTTTAATAACATATTCAATTTTATTCTCACTAATTGACCTTTTTGTTTATCCATACGTTTTCCCCTTTAATTCATTTTATAGCTTACAACAGCTCTATTTTTGAAAGTTAATGCAAAATTCATTAATCTATCATTTTTGTTTAATAATTGTTTAGTATATTTGTCACCTAATTCAACAAATGTACTCTTATAAGCTTCTAATTGATTAAACTTGCATTGAGGTAAATCAAATGAAGTTTTAAATACATCATTAAATAATAATTCTAATCCTAGTAAATCTATGTTGGTTTCTAATAATCCATCATTATTAACCCATATCTTCCCGTATTTCAAATTATATTGATATTCTATTGTAATTATATATTGAAGATTTTCTTCTATGAAATCAGCCAGGAAACAATAACCTAATGTATTTAAGTTCTTTCTTCCTTGTCCTTTAAATTCTGGTCTTAAAAATGGTGTATATAAACCATCAATACAACATAAAACGGCTAATTGTTCTTTGCTCCATATAGAAATATCTATGTCATAATAACTTAACATTGTTATAAATGAACTCACTACAAATTTACTTTTATAATTATAGGAACATATTTTCATAATTGTATTCATGTTTGCACTATTATGATTATATTCATCATTAATATAGTGTCTTGTGATATGATTATCCCAACATTTAATGTTATTCTCTAATGCAATATCAAGTCCTATTACATTATTCCAATTGATATTATCCGATGTTGAATATAACATTTGTTCTCCAATCCCAATAATCTTCTTATAATTTACATTAATAAAATACTCACAATCTCTATTAAATAATTCTTTTTGTAGTATATAACACATAAAACTATCAATATCATCCGATAAAAGTAATTTATATTTAGTATCTTTATCCTTGCACCAACAAGGGAATTTTTCTTTTGTCTCTAATAACATAGCTACTAATTAATAAGCTATCTTCTATGTTAATAATAATCTTCCTTAATAATAAAGAAAGATAGTAATTAATTTTGCACCACCTTTCTATTTTTCTTCTAATAATTCTTTTCTTGACTCAATTAAATCTTTCATGATTTCATCAAAGTTCCCATGTTTTTTAGCTTCACCTATTTTAACAACGGTTAATAATATTTCTTCTAATCTTTGGTCTGTAGCTTTAACACTATTTTTTTCGATTTGAGTAATATATTGTTTTGCAACTCCTAAAGCTTCACCGACTTCCTTTTGAGTTAATCCATAAATTGCCCTCATGTATCTTATTCTTTGTCTAATAGTCATAATATTTTCTCCTTTCAATTTAGAACTTACTTTTGGTATTAAAAAAATGAGACAGAGTTCATACCCTGTCTCTCAAAAACTAAGCTATTGTTTTTCTTACAATAACTACACCATCTTTTTGAATTAATCCACATGCAAATATCATATCTGCATATATATCAGTTGATTTTGTACTTGCGTCTCTTGAAGCTTCAATAAATAAACCTCTTTTTGGCATAACACCTAAAGAACCTTTCTTAATGATGTATGTTTTACATTCATTTGTAGTTGAGTCATAAGTGTTACCATCAGCTAATACTACTGGAATACTTCCTCTAAAATAACCAATAACACCATTTTCAATCTTACCATTTGCACCATTAACATATGTTTTTGTTGCATTAACAAATCCATCCATCTTATAGAATGATGGTACTAACAATGAATTTATAACAATACCTGCAAAGTCACTATTATCTTGTTCACCAAATAATTGCATAGCTGCATTTAATTCATCTTCTGTAATAGCTTTAGCTTCTAAAGTTGAACTCTTTAGTAAAGCTTGTTTATCAATATCTTTTACCATTTCATTATCTAAAGCTTTTGCAAATAATGTAGCTTGTTTTTCTTGGGCTTGGTCTATAAGTTTGCCTAGAGCTGTTAAATCATCCATATCGTATACTTTAACACCTTTACCATATTGCATAATCTTCTTAGAGTCGCTTGTTTGAGATAATTCTTCTGTACTAATTTTATCTCCCTTTTCCATTAATTCGGCGTCACTTAAAGCTTTAAACATTGGGAATGTAACTGTATCACCAACATCACCACTTAATTCACCTAAAACTGTTGCCATATTAGCTATTTTATATTTTCCTTTTACCTTTTCATTAGTCATTTGACTATATAATTCTGGTACTATAATTGACATTTAAATCTCTCCTTTTTATCTTTTGTTTTTGGTAATAAAAAGCCCTTGGATAATCTCCAAAGGTTTCTAATTACTCCTATTTACTTAATGAATTATATAAATCTCTATCAGAATTATATAAATCTAATCTTTCTTTATACCCCATCTTGTTGAAATCATCTTTTGTAATTCCACCATTTGTTGAATTATGATTAGATGGTTTATATGTGTTATCTTTACTGTCGTTTCCAACTACTATTTCAAATAATTCGTCAAGATAAGTTTCTAAATCTTCTACCCCTTCCGTTTTTAAATAATTTGAAAGTTGTGGATTTAAACCCTTTTCTTCTAATGATTTATTTAATTTAGCTTGTTGTTCTTGTTGTTTTAAAGCCTTTTCCTTATCTTCAAGAACCTTTAATCTATTTTCTAATTCAATTTCTATTTCACTCTTTTCAACAGGAAGTTTAGCCTTTAAATCTTTTATTTGTTTTGTGTACTCTGTTCTTAATTTATCTTCTTTTGATTGTATAATCTTTTGTACACCACTCATTTGTTCCTCGTTTAAATTTAATTCGTTTAATTCCATATTATAAATTCTCCTTTCTTTAGTTTATAGCCTTTTGCCCTTATGTAAGTTCAAATAAACCATACCCTAATTTTAAATAATATGTACTGTTCCCCAATTAAGGAGAACTACAAAGGAATAAGTAATTATGTTATTAAAGACAACGGGTATAGGAGTTACCCGTTATGTACAAGGCTTTTATTGTGAGCCTTAAACACTTAATTGCCACAATGAGGTATTAGTACCTTTGCAATAGCTTACTTTTCTTAATAATTAGAGGAGATAGGACTTGAACCTACATCAAGTAAGCGAAATTACCAACTAATGAGTTCCAAAAAGGAATCAATATTATTGTTAAAAACAAAAATGAAACAAAAGTTTATATATAAAAAGCCACCTAATTTAATAGGTGAACTATTTATCAAATTCATGTAAATATGTCTCAAGTCTTATTTGTACTTGTTTTGGTAAACCTCTTTTATTATTTATAAATAAGGATAATGTACATCTATGAACATTTATTTGCCTACCAATAAAAGCTAAACTTGTACCATATTTATTTATATGTTGTCTTAATTTTTTTCTAAGTTCTTCTTCTGTCATAGAAATACTCCTTTCTTAATATATATGTACTTTGCAACGATATGTTTGAAAAAATATTATTATTTTCATTTCTCTTCTATATTTAGCCTACGGACTAACCTTTATAAATCCATTGATATATTTAGATTTATATGAACACTCTAAACCGTTACATTTCATTTTTTCTTTCAGTATTAGTTTGCATAAAAAAGTTGAAACCTCGCATTAACACTAGCTTTAGAGTATATTAGCTTTTATG
>OGTI01000359.1_pt1 | contig 8382 bp, 10 predicted proteins | sample 1574601 | NCBI WGS metagenome assembly OGTI01 (sample SAMN03295810, study PRJEB24534) | human gut metagenome | isolation source: fecal sample 5 from infant 1 | host: Homo sapiens | place: USA: Pittsburgh, PA | collected 2014-07
CATTTACAGTATCTTTCATAGAATATCCAAGTTGAACCATAGCAATAGGTGTTGCTGTCATTAGTAACATCATAGATGAATAACCAGCTACAGCCCCTATAAGAGCTATAATAAATTTATATTGTGATGCAACAATTTTAAATGGACGGCCTCCTGTATTTTGTTCAGAAACATTTGCAAATTCGACCTTTAGAGGTAACAATATTATAGTAGTTACAAAACAAAGAATTGCAATTGAAACATAGGTTGAAAAATATGTTTTAGAATCATTTGCTGATGTACATATTCTTATAATTTGTGGTCCTGCAAATGCTGCAATTACTCCTCCGGCTAATACAAAAGAAAGTGCACGGCTGCGAAAGCTTTCCTCTACTACCTCCACAGCTGCAAATCTGAAGAATGTAGAAAAGCCCCAAAAAATTCCCAAAATAAACATCCCTATTAGAAACATAGTAAATGATTTTGCTGAAATGCTAATTGAACATACAAGAGAACCTAAGATTCCTGCAATTGCTCCAATTAAAAATCCATTACGCCTCCCAATTTTATTCATTAATAAAGATGCTGGAATAGTTGTCATTAGTGATCCAATTATACCTACTGCAACAGGTAAAGTTGACAATACTTTGTAAGATGTAAGTGAACTGCTTACTAATCCACATGATGTTGTTGAAATAACCTGAGTTGTCATAAATAAAGCCTGGCACAATGATAGAATTAAAATATTTTTTCGAGAAGCTCCCTTACTCATCTGTTGTATTCCCCCTTACCACATATATAAACTACCAGCAAAACTCAATGATAGATATTCCATCAGAAGCTATATTTAATTTTCCTAGCTTAAAACCTAACTGTTTAACTTTTTCAATAAACGTTTTACGTGTAGGCTTATTTACTAAAGTTAATAGTATTTTCTCCGGAGCTTCTCTTCTTGTATTATCAAACCAAGCTGCTTTCCCTTCATCATTCAAATAGAAATAAAACTCAATTCTTTTATATTCATCATTAAAATTCACATCTAACTTACCATGATTTATAGATAAACCAAGTAACCTAAGTGGATTGAAAACAAATTTTTGAATATCAGAATTATAATAACCTTCAAGTACTTTTTTTATATCTTCAGAACATTGTTCTTCATCAAACTCCATACCAATTAAAATATTGGAGTTTATACAATGACTTTTAAATTTTGCAAGAAGGTTTTCCCACATTTCAAAATTCCCTAATGTTCCTCCCAGAAATAAAAATGTAACATTGTCACCTATTTGTTCATAATTAATATCTTCAAAACTACTATTTAGAACAGTTACAGGTCTATCTATAAGCATTTGCGCTTTCTTTAGCATTTCTTCACTTATGTCAACAAGTACTGCATTTTTATCTGGAGGAAGTATAGCATTGAGTTTAGAGCCGTCCCCAACGCCAAGTTCAACAACAGTATTATTTAAAGAATTACGAATTAACTTAATATTCTCTTTAATAATCTTCATTTCAGTGCGATAATAATAGTATTGCTTACTTTTTGTTACATCAATAAAGTTCGATGCCCCTTCATTAAGATAAGCATATTTCAAAATAGGCTGTTGATTATGAATATCATCAATAATTTGCTCTTTTAAATTCATTTTGTAATACCTCTTTTCTCATTTATCCAATCATTAAGTTTTGCACTTCTAACAGGACAAAAGCCATCTATCCAATTTTCAATAAATTCATTTTTATATTCAACTGCTTCCCTATATGCAGCTGTTATATCATATTTAAAATCACGAATATTTTTAAATATATGTCTTGTTTCTATGGCATGAGCATCTAATAATAACTGACCATCAAAATTCATATCTATACCGTATTTAAAAAATCCACATACATCGCAAGAATGTTCATTATCATAACAAATTACAATATGTTTCTCAGTTAAATCTTTATTTAATTCTTCACTCGTTTTTGGTTTTTTTGTATTTTGAGCAAAACCTGTTTGGGCTAATGGTGATAAACTAAATAGTGTATCTTCTTTTACTATTTTACGTACTTCTTCAATATCATCTTTATTTTCATTCTGTATAGTCATATGAATTGCTATTCTGTGTAATAGGACTTTTTGGCCATTTACTATAACTTCTTTCATTGTATTTGCATAAACTTCTTGTGCCATTTTTACATTTGCTAAAACTTTTTCAAAAACTTGTCTATTTGTACCGGTCAATGAAGTAAAAGTATTACAATTAGTCGAATCAAAACTAAGGGATAATGTAACATTATTATCTCTCAAAAATTCTAGTAATTCTTTTGTAAGAACAGATGCATTTGTTGGTATTATCGTAATAAATCCCAATCTGTTTGATTCAGATATAATCTCCTTAATACGAGGATCTAGCAACGGTTCTCCTGCTCCTGTTATTCCCATAACTTTTACACCTGCATTATAAGCATTTTTCATAATTGATTTAATTTCTTCCATTGTTAATGTTGGTTGAACATCATAGAGTTTTTTTTGTTCTCCTATAAAACATTTACGACATTTAAAATTACATATTGGCTCCATATGTATTCCGAAAAAAGTTGGTTTATCTACATTAAAGCCATATTGTGCTTGAATATGTGGTGGAAAACCTTTTAAAATTTTTTTTGTTTCGTTATTATAATTTTTCATTTTTAAAGCTCCTTTTCTATTTCTTATTTACCAACAATTAATATAATTGGTTAAAACTCAATTACATGTTAAATAATTAGATTTTGATTATGATAATTTATATCCACAGTTGCATATTTACATATACCACAAGTTTTGTAAATACATATGGCACCAAATATACAGTTTTAGGAATTAATGGAAAATAAGTTATTTGTTTACCTTTAGTTCCTAAAATTGTACATTTAATTCCGTTAATATTGGATTTTATATAAATATAGTGTATATATTGAAATACATTCAAGTGAGGTATTATTTTAACAAAGTGGTGAAGACCGCACACCATTTTTTAGTATTATTTATGCTACAAGCGGTAGTAGCAGAATGGAGAATTTTATGAAAAAGAATAATTTAATTAAAGGCATGATTTTATGTTTACTTACAGTTATTTCTTGGGGAGTGATGTTTCCTATAGCCACAGTTATTCTTAAAACGATGGATCCTTTTTACTTTACTGCTATTCGATATGGCGTTGCTGATATAATATTTTTGATTATTTTATATGGATTAGAGGGAAGAAAATCTTTCCAATTAGAGGGCAAAGGTTTAAAGTTATTCATTTTTGGGACATTAGGTTTTGCAGGTTATAGTTTTCTAACATTTGGTGGACAAAAAATAATTGGAACGTCAGGTGCTGTTCAAGCATCGATAATGATGGCATTAATGCCACTGCTTACAATAATTGTAAATACGTTTATTAAAAAGACAAAACCACAGATGTTTACACTTATAATAATGTGCTTCGCTTTAACTGGTGTATTATTGGTTATTACAAAAGGTGATATAAATAACTTGCTAGCAGTAAGAACTAATTTGATAGGTGATACATTGATTTTTATAGGTACAATATGCTGGGTTTTTTATACTATAGGTGGTACAACTACTTTTAATTCATGGTCACCAATTAGATATACCTCACTTAGTTGTACCATGGGAGTTATTAGCATAGTTGCACTTACACTAATTGGAACACAAGCAAAACTAATTGCTCCTCCTTTATTAAATATCACACTGCTAAATTTTTGGAGATTAGCTTATGTAACGTTTATTGCGGGAGTAATGGCAGTTGTATGCTGGAACTACGGTAATAAGATATTAACTCCAATAAATGGTAGTTTGTTTATGAACATAGTACCAGTTACGACTTTTGTTGTTTCTATAATGCAGGGAACTCATTTTAAGACTGTTGAATTGATTGGGGCTTTGATCACAATTTGTTCTCTTGTGGCAAATAACGTATATATTAGAAGTATGAAAAAAACTGATTAAGGATTTTTGACAAGAAGTCTTAATTTAAAAGTATAGCATAAAAGAAGTGCCTTGAGTCTGTCAATATTTTTGTGTAAACTTCAAAAAATAATATTTTTATTTAATAAGGTTGGAGGTAGAATTAAAACTTCCAACCTTTATTTTGTGATTATTGAATATTATTACATTAGTTATTTAAAACATAGGTGATTTAATTGTTCTAAATTTTAAAATAAGACTTCGTCGAGACGACCTTCGAAGAAGATTGATAGTTGAGCTAAAATTTGAGCCCAACTCTTAATTCCTTGTGTGCATTTTTTTGTGATATCAACAGTTGCAAGATAAAGTATTTTCAATAATGCTTCATCATTAGGGAAAATGGACTTACTCTTAGTAACTTTTCTAAGTTGGCGATTATAGCTTTCCATTGCATTTGTTGTATATATTATTTTTCTTATTTCAGGAGGATATTTAAAAAAAGTTGCAAGTTCATCCCAATTATTTCTCCAACTTTTTATTGCGATTAGATATTTATCTCCCCACTTTTCTTCTAATTTATCCAATTCGGCTAACGCTACGTCTTCCGAAGGTGCTTTATATACAAATTTTAAATCAGCATTAAAAGCCTTCAAATCTTTATACGATATGTACTTACTTGAGTTTCGTATTTGATGAATAATACATCTTTGTATTTCAGTATTAGGGAAGACTGCGTGAATAGCTTCTTTGAATCCATTAAGACCATCAACGCAAGCTATTAAAATATCATTTACGCCACGATTTTTTAGTTCATTTAAGACTAATAACCAATATTTTGATGATTCAGCTGATCCAATCCAAATGCCTAGGACATCTTTTTTACCTTCAAGATTAACTCCGATAACAGCGTAAGCTGCCTTTGATATAATTGTATTATCCTTTCTTACTTTAAAGTGAATTGCATCCATAAAGATTATTGGATAAATAGATTCCAACGGTCTACTTTGCCATTCTTTAAGCATTGGGATAACCTTATCTGTTATATTAGAAATAAGAGTTGGTGAAGCATCCATTCCATAAATATCATTAATTTGAGTTGCTATATCTCTTGTAGTCATGCCTTTTGCATACATTCCAATAACAGCACTCTCTAAGTGAGATACATCTGTTTGATGCTTCTTTACTATAGCGGGCTCAAATGAGCCTTCTCGGTCTCTTGGAACATCTAAATCAAACAATCCTAGATTAGACTTCATAGTTTTTGTACTCTTACCATTTCGGCTATTAGATGTATTCTTATTTTCATAATCATGTTTAACATATCCTAAGTGTTGTTCCATTTCCGCTTCTAGCGCCTGCTGAGCAAACCTCCAAATAAATCTTTTAGTGTATTTTGTATATCTTCAGCAGTTTTGATGTCAGAGTTATTTAAAATCAATTTTACTAATTCATCTCTAGATAAAGACATAGTCTGTGCTCCCTTCATTTGATAATTTATTATATCATCTTCATGAAGTTTACACAGACTATTTTACACTCTCAGTGCCTCAACTAACAATTAATTTAAGTCTGTGGAAATATGCATTTTGTTCCTAAAAATGTACGTTTTATTCCTAAAACCTTGAATTTTCATCTAATATAGTGTATATATTTATTAATTATTTTATATAAACGAGGTAAAAATGATAAAATCAGTATCAACTTTTATAACTGAATGCTTAAGAAAAAATAATAATTCTTTAACTGAAAAAGATTTCCTAAAAATTCAATATTCATTACAAGTAATTTTAGGAGATTTAATTAAATCCATAATAATATTTTTAATATTCTTATTTCTAAAGCAGTTACCTTTGTTTTTCTTGATTTTTATTATTCTAAATTCAACAAGACCTTTAATGGGAGGTATTCATTGCAAAACATTTAACTCATGTTTAATATTCAGCATAAGTTACTTTATAGTAATAATGCTATTTAGTACATTGTCTCCAAAATTAAACACATGTTTTTACATTATATTTTTTATAATATCATTCATTATAACTTTAGCGTATGCTCCATGTCGTAATGAAAAGAGACCAATAAAAAATAAAAAGATATTAAAAATACTATCTTTAATATCTCTCACTTTTTGGTGTATGTTATTTTTTATGCTTAGAAATACACAGCTATGTAATTGCATATTTCTAAGTTTATTAATACAAATTATTCAATTAATTATTGTTAACATGAAAGGAGTTGTATCTAATGCAAAAATTACTAAACTGTTTTTCAACTTTACTAATTAACATATTTGGTTTGGTATCAAACACAAGTTGTGCAGGATATTATGGTGAGCCAGATTATCCTGAAGAATTATTAAAATAAATATTGAAAATAATTTCCTTTGATTCTACTTTAACTTCCAGGCACCCTTTATGTGTATTAATTATTTGTTCTACATTATACAAACCATAACCACGTGTACCTTTTTTAGTAGAATAACCTCTTGTAAGCACCTCATTTAAGCTAATGTTATTCAAATCTGCAATTTGATTTTTAACTATTAAATGAGGTGTTTCATCTTCTTTTAAAATTTTAATTTCAATATTCTTTTTGATGCAGTCATCCTTCATTACTTCCTCAAAAGCATTATTTAATAAATTATTTAATACGTTAGATACTTCATTATAGCTTAGAATATTATCTAAAACATTATTATCAATTCTATATTCAAAATTAATATTATACTTTTTGGCTTTGCACATGCTTCTATATATTATAGATCTCATAACTACATTATTAATATATATAAGTTCAGTTATCTTAGTATCATATATATCTTCATCTTTAATGTACTTTCTAATCGCCTCTCCTATCTTATCTTCATCTACAACTTCTACGATTCCTCGTATTGTATTCTTATAATTAACAAAATCATGTTGACGTTGCTTTATTTCCTGAACGATTTCATCAATTACTTTATTGTATTCCATTGATATTTTTAATTTTTCATTTTCTTTCATCCCTCTAATAATAGAAATATATATGAGTATTTGAGAAATAACCGATATAGTAACTATTAAAGCTGTAATTAGTAAATTGTCTGAAATTATTGTATCATCATAAACCAAAATAATCTTAAAAATTATAACATACATACTAAATGTTGAAATTAAATACATAGAAATAGTATTATTTATTTTTTCAAAGCTAATGTTACTACTCAAATTTGATTTTGAAAAGATAATTATAGTACCTAGCGTTATTAACTCTACAGTAATCGCCTTAATATCATCATCACAAGCAAATGTATTCATAATCAAAGAAATTATCAATTGAAAACTCATCTCTATAAATAATATTAAAAAAAACTCTAATATTACGTCTTTTAACTTTTTTTTATATGCAATTGTAATTCCTGTGATTAATACTATATATGATACAATAAAATTCAATTCAAAATATTCAACAATCGTGACTAAGCTTGAACAAATAATTATGCTAAATAATAATCTATAGAAATTATTATTTTTTTTGTTTAGTATTACCCATAAATAAATTATATTTGTAGTATCTAAACTATTTATAAAAAAATTAATCAGCATAATATTTACCGGCCTTTTTAAACTCTGGTATGATATTATTTTTAAATTTAATCCCTATGAGAGCAGTCTTAGAATAATTTTTAAAATATACTTCGCTTAGCCTAATGCCTAACCGTTCTATTTTAAATACATAATTTTTGTTTATGGCAAATGATCTATGGCTTTGAACTATATAATCACAACTAATTAAATCTAGTATCTTTTTCAGACTAATCCGATTATATGTATATATTCCATTAATAGTATTTACTTCACAATTTTTATTCGTGACTTCTATGAATAAAATATCATTTATCTTTACTCTCACGAATACACTATTTCTTACTTTTATAACAAGTTCCTTATTCGTATCTTCTTCGTTGAAATTATTCTTTCCATTATTTAAATTGTTAATTTCTTTATTAATAAGCTTATCTAACATAGCTTGTACATCATATTTGTTATAAGGCTTCAATATGTAATCATAACAATGAATTCGCTTAAATGCTTGAAACATATAATCTAGATGGGTTGTTAAAAAAACAAGATCTCTAAATTCATATTTAGGAATACTCCTAATATTCATTGCAAGGTCTAATCCTGAAGATTCTTTTAAACCAATGTCTATTAAAAACATATTAATATCATTATTTTTAATTATATCTAAAGCTGTCCTTTCACTATCAGCTTCATAAATTTTTATGGAATCATATGTAGATACAATTATTGTTTTTAAAATTTCTCTTTGTATAGGCTCATCCTCTACTAAAATAATAGAATACAAAGCTATCGCCCCCATTTTATATATCATTTAATAATATACCTTTTCCTTGTAATTTATTATTGATAATAATCTATTATTATTTATGAATTTGATAATAACAGTTGTCCCAATCC
>OGTI01000472.1_pt1 | contig 6039 bp, 3 predicted proteins | sample 1574601 | NCBI WGS metagenome assembly OGTI01 (sample SAMN03295810, study PRJEB24534) | human gut metagenome | isolation source: fecal sample 5 from infant 1 | host: Homo sapiens | place: USA: Pittsburgh, PA | collected 2014-07
ATGTTAGCATTATTTCTCAATTTATCTATAAGTCTATGTTTTTCCATAAATAATCCTCCATATCTATGGCATAAATTCTTTATTCTAATTATAACCTTTTTAATTAAAATATAAAATGAAACTTATTATTTCTCAAAAAAACAAAGAGACTTTGAATAATTTTCAAAGCTCTTCTTAATCCATATATTATTTTGAATATCCTTCTTTAAAATCTTTTTTGATATTATCTGCTGATTTTGATACCTTTTCAAAAACCTCATTTACTGCTTCTGATTTAAAATTAGGACTTGAAATAGAATACTTATATCCACAGAACAGTCCTATAATTAATAATGCTACAGTTGGTACTGATAAAAATATTAATAAAAGTATTGATACTGTTATTGGTATTTTTATTGTTTTTTCATTTTCTTTTCTTATTTCAAAATAATTTTCATTACCTTTTTTTATGACCTTTCCAATAAATTTAAATATCCTTCCAACTAATTCTCCAATACCCCCATGCTTTTCTTCAGTCTTTTCGTTTTTACTTTCTTCTTGTGATTCAACTTTTACTTTAACTAGTTTGTTTTCTTCATTATTTTCAACTTTACCTTGGTTCTCTAAGTAAATAATAGCCTGTAAAAGATCCCAATCATATTTTTCTAAAGCTTCCTGTGCTTCTTCACGACTTACATTAACTTTACTTATTAAGATTTCAACCATTTCATTTTTTTCCATATCCTTACCTCCACAATTTGTTTCTTTGTTTACTATGGTTATAATATACTTTTAGAAAATTAATCTAAAATATAATAAAGATTAAAATTAGATTAAAATCTTATTGCAACAAAATAATTAATCTTAATAATGAAATAAATGTATTATATATATCTATCTAAAATTTTATATTAATTTTTTCTTAACAATACCTCATAGTATTTACTCCTGTGTTAAAGAATAATATAATACATATAATTCAAATAATTGAATTATATGTATTTAAAAATAGGAGGTTATTATGAGTTCAGAAACCATATCAATTCTAATAATGGTAGCCATAGGAATAATAATACTTTGTTTACTTCTTTACGGAGTAGGTTTCACTAAAATTGGTACAGATGAAGTAGGAATAGTTGAAAAATGGTGGAGCTTAAAAGGTTCTGTTCCATCTGATGGTCTTATAGCTTTAAAAAATGAAGCTGGTTATCAGCCAGATGTTCTTAGAGCTGGGGTTCATTTTAAAACACCATTTCAATATCGAGTAAGAAAAGTCAGATTAGTAACTATTCCCCAAGGACAAATAGGTTATGTCTTTGCGCGTTCTGGAGAAAGCCTTAAAGATGGTCAAACTCTAGGAAAAGTAATTACTGAATGCAAATCTTTTCAAAATGTAACAGCCTTTTTAAATAACGGTGGGCAAAAAGGACGTCAACGTCAAATCCTTCGTGAAGGTACTTATGCTTTTAATTTAGCTCAATTTATAATAATTACAAAGGATAAAGTTCATTCTATATTTACTTCAAAAGATGAATCAGCTCAAATTGAAACAATGAGAAGTGACCTTTTAAGAGTTAATGGTTTTATGCCAGTTGTTATATCAAGCTCAAAGAATAATGAAGATGATGAATTTTCTAATTCAATAAAAAATAAAGATACGATCGGAATAGTAACTGTAAATGAAGGCCCTACTCCAGATAATGGCGCTATTATTGCTCCCATAGTTGGTGAAGGTATAACTCATGAATTTTATCACAACAACTTTCAAGAACCAGAAAAATTCTTAGCTGCAAATGGTCGAAAAGGTAAGCAAATGCAAGTATTAACAGATGGAATTTACTTTATCAATCGATTATTTGCAAATGTTGATATAGTTCCAAAAAGCATAATAGATATTGGATATGTTGGAGTAGTTGTAAGTTACTTTGGTGATAAAGGAGCAGATGTATCTGGCACAAGTTATTCCCATGGAGAACTTGTTGAACAAGGTAAAAAAGGAATATGGAGAGAATCCATGATGCCAGGTAAATACCCATTTAATACTTATGCAGGTAAAATCATTCCTGTTCCAACCACTAATGTTATATTGAAATGGATTAGCGGCCAATCAGGTGATCATAAATTAGATGATAATTTAAAGGAAATTAATCTAATTACTAAAGATGCTTTTGAGCCAAATCTACCTCTTACTGTAGTATTTAACATTGATTATAGAAAAGCTTCTTCTGTAATTCAAAGATTTGGTGATATAAAAATACTTATTGAACAGTCACTTGATCCTATGATTGCAGGTTATTTTAAAAATATTGGACAGACTAAAACATTAATTGAGTTAGTTCAAGATAGAAGTTCTATTCAAGAACAAGCCTCAAGTGAAATGAAAGAAAAATTCAAATTATATGACTTAGAATTGCAAGAGGTATTAATAGGTACACCTGCTGCTTCTTCAACAGATAAGCGTATTGATCTTATATTAGCACAATTAAGAGATAGACAAGTTGCTTTAGAAGAAATTAAAACTAATGAAGCTAAACAAAAATCAGCAGAAAAACAAAGAGAATTAAATGAAGCTATTGCAAAAAGTGCAGCTCAAGCAGCACTTACACAATCAAGCATTGATATAGAAATTGCTGATAATAAAGGTAAATCTGAATTAAGATTGGCTGAACAGTTGGCTTTAAAAACTCAAAAACTTGCAGAAGCAGATAAATACAAAAGAACACAAGAAGCTGACGCATCAAGATATACAAAAGAAGCGGAAGCTGCTGCTAACGCAAAAGCTACTGAATTAAATGCAACTGCAAATGCTAAACAAGTTGAATTACAAGCTAGTGCTGAAGCTTTCAAACTTGAAAAAGTTGGTACAGCACAAGCATTTAATATTAAAGAAGTTGCACAAGCTACTGCTGAGCAAGAAACAAAGGTAGGTATAGCAAAAGGAACTGCAGCTAAAGCTTTGGTTGATGCTTATGGCGGACCAGAATTACAAATACAACAAAGTGTTCTAACTGCTTTTGCTGAAGCCTTAAAAATAAGCAAATCTCCACTTGTTCCACAAACAGTAATCATGGGTGGAGCTGATGGAAAAACACCAAATGCAATGGAGAGTATTTTAAGTATGATACTTGCAAATATGGCTCAAAGTAAAAACTCAATATTAAATATGCCAGATATAAAAGAAGCAATAATACCTAATATAGACAATGATATTACTACCAATAAAGCACAAAAATCAGATAATAAGAAAAGTTAAATCTAAGTCAATGTATATAAATTTTTAAACTTTGCTTTGTAATGAGTACTAATTTTAAGCTTAATGATATTATTTATATCTTATTACAAAGTTTTATTTACTTAATTATTTTTATATGCTTTGAAAAATAAACTATAGTTTCCAATAATATCTTTTTAAACGAATATTAATAAGCCTCTCAAAATGAGAGACTTATTAATTAATTATATTTTAATTGGCATAAATTATCGTGATAAATACCCATTATATTCACTTGTATGAAGAAGCTTTTTAGCATTTTCTATTCTCTCCTTAGTTGGAGGTTCAACATCCTTTAACGGATATTCAATACCAAGCTCTTCCCATTTAAAAGTCCCAAGACTATGATAAGGAAGTACTTCAACACGATCTACATTCTTTAAAGTCTTGATAAATTCATCAAGTTTTATTAATTGTTCATCATTATCACTTCCACCTGGTACGAGTACATGACGAATCCATACAGGTTTATTGATTTCAGATAAAAACTTAGCCATATCAAGAATATTTGAGTTGCTCCATCCAGTAAGTATTTTATGCTTTTCTTCATCTATCTGTTTAATATCCAACATTACAAGATCTGTTACTTTCATAAGTTCATTAAATTTACTAAAGAAAGGTTCTTCTCTTGTAAATGGATTTCCAGACGTATCAAGTGTGACATGAACGCCCTTTGATTTAGCTTTTTTAAAGAATTCAATCAAAAAATCTATTTGGAGAAGAGGCTCACCACCACTTACAGTGATGCCGCCTCCCTTTTTCCAATAAGTTTTATATCTTAGAGCTTGAGACAAAAGCTCATCTGCAGTTCTTGTCTCACCGCCGTTAATATCCCAGGTATCCGGATTGTGACAGAACTGACATCTCATATGGCAGCCCTTTAAAAAGGTAACAAAACGTACTCCCGGTCCATCAACAGATCCAAAAGTCTCTATTGAATGAATTCTTGCTATATTTTTATCTAAATTACATTCTTTCATGACATGTTCTAGAGATAACATCAAGTTGTTGTTCTCTTGTTAAATCTATAAACTTAACTGCGTATCCAGATACACGGATAGTAAAGTTAGCATATTCTTCTTTTTCTGGATGTTCCATAGCGTCTTTTAATTTTTCAATACCGAATACATTAACATTTAAGTGATGTGGTCCTTGATCAAAGTAACCATCTAATACTTGTACAAGTTTATCAACTTGTTCTTCTTCTCCGTGTCCTAATGCATCTGGGTTAATTGTTTGTGTATTTGAAATACCATCTAATGCCCATTCATAAGGAAGCTTAGCTACAGAGTTTAATGAAGCAAGTAATCCGTTCTTTTCTGCTCCATAAGATGGGCTAGCTCCTGGTGCAAGTGGAGTCCAAGCTTCACGTCCATCTGGCATATTACCTGTATACTTACCATATACTACATTTGATGTAATAGTAAGTAATGATGTTGTAGGTTCAGAATTTCTGTATGTGTGTCTCTTCTTGATTTTGTCAAGGAATGACTTAAGAACATATATACCAATTTCATCAGCTCTATCATCATCGTTACCGTATCTTGGGAAATCACCTTCGATTTCGTAATCTGTAACAATACCATCTTCATTACGGATTGTTTTAACTTTTGCATATTTAATTGCAGAAAGTGAATCAATTACATGTGAGAAACCTGCAATACCAGTTGCAAATGTACGTCTTACTTCTGTATCTATAAGAGCCATTTCTGCTGCTTCATAGTAGTATTTATCATGCATGTATTGAATTAAGTTTAATATATTTACATAAAGATCAGCTAACCAGTCACTCATTTGTTCATATTTTGCAATTACTTCATCATAATCAAGATATTCTGAAGTGATTCCTTTGTATTCAGGACCAACTTGTTTACCTGATTTTTCATCAATACCACCATTTATTGCATAAAGTAAACATTTAGCAAGATTAGCTCTAGCTCCGAAGAACTGCATTTCTTTACCTGTTTGAGTAGCAGATACACAACAACAGATTGAATAATCATCTCCCCATACTGGCTTCATTACATCATCATTTTCATATTGAATAGAGCTTGTATCTACTGAAATCTTTGCTGCATACTTCTTGAAGTTTTCAGGAAGTGCTGAAGAGTAAAATACAGTAAGGTTTGGTTCTGGTGAAGGTCCCATATTTTCTAATGTATGAAGGAAACGATAGTCGTTCTTTGTTACCATGTGACGTCCATCAACACCTATACCACCAAGTCCTATAGTAACCCATGAAGGATCTCCTGAGAATAATTCATTGTAAGAAGTTATTCTTGCAAATTTAACCATTCTACATTTCATTGTTAAATGGTCGATTAATTCTTGAGCTTCATCTTCAGTAAGAACTCCGTTATCAAGGTCTCTTTGAATATAAATATCAAGGAAAGTAGACACACGTCCTATTGACATAGCTGCACCATTTTGAGTCTTTATTGCTGCAAGATATCCAAAATATAACCATTGAATTGCTTCTCTAGCATCTTTTGCTGGCTTTGAAATATCATATCCATAACCTTCAGCCATTTTCTTCATATCTTTAAGTGCTTTAATTTGATCTGTAATTTCTTCTCTAAGACGAATAACTTCATCAGTCATAGTTCCATCGCCACAGTTAGCAAGATCTTTTGATTTTTCTTCTATAAGACCATCAATACCATAAAGAGCTACTCTTCTGTAGTCACCTACGATACGTCCACGTCCATAAGTATCAGGAAGTCCTGTTATAATATGACTGCTACGAGCTGCTCTCATTTCTGGTGTATAAGCATCGAATACCCCTTGGT
>OGTI01000489.1_pt1 | contig 5707 bp, 4 predicted proteins | sample 1574601 | NCBI WGS metagenome assembly OGTI01 (sample SAMN03295810, study PRJEB24534) | human gut metagenome | isolation source: fecal sample 5 from infant 1 | host: Homo sapiens | place: USA: Pittsburgh, PA | collected 2014-07
TTTTTCAACTTCGATCGCTTCCAGACCCTGCAGTTCAACTTCCGGATAAACTTCAAACTCTACAGAGTAGGTGAAGTCTTCACCCAGCTTGTATTCGCCCGGAACATAGGTCGGTGCGCCAGCCGGATTGATTTTTTCTTTAATGATGGCGTCAATGAAGTTACGGCTCATCAGGTCGCCCAGGACGTCCTGGCGTACAGACGCGCCATAACGCTGAGCAACGATATTCATTGGCACTTTGCCTTTGCGGAAGCCGTCAATACGTACTTTTTTCGCAACGTTGACCAGCTCGCTTTTAACAGCGGTCTCGATGCTGTCAGCAGCGATAGTAATCGTTACACGGCGGCCAAGGCCTTGAGTGGTTTCAACTGAAACTTGCATCTTGTTACCTCAAAAAATCACAGTGCTCGGTCAACTCTTACCCCGCAAGCACAGGTTGTTGGCTTCGCGGAACCGGGATGTTCTTATAATCAATCACATTCCCTGTTACCAGAATCATCCCGAAAGCATTCAAATAGGACGCGGCATTATAGCGGCATCACTTTTATGAGTCGAGAACGGTTATTGCGCGCTGTCGCGTATTTTTTCACAATTCCCGGGCGATTTTCGTCTGAATGCTGGGCAAAAAGCGCAAAATCCAGACAAAACAAAACGGCCCGCAGGCCGTTTTTCATAAAATCTTTAGCAACATACTGGAAAAGCGCCGACAGTTGCAAATGCGTTAATGCGTTTTTACGCGATGCTTCCTGCTCCACGACAGGGAGGAGAGGCAAAGACGGTGTCCTGCAACCCTTCCCACTCCTTAATAGTGTAAGTATGCAGAGCCAGCGCATGAACGGTAGTAGAGAGTTCCTCCGCTAAAGTACTGTAAATCATTCGATGACGATTCAGAAAACGTTCACCCGTAAAACGATCGCTGACCAGCACAACTTTAAAATGGCTTTCAGAGCCGGCTGGGACATTGTGACGATAGCTTTCATCCACTACTTCGAGGAATACGGGTTGGAACGCCGCCCTTAATTTTTCTTCTATCCGCTCACGTATCATCATGAAATATCTCCTCCGACAACGCTGAGATGTCATCCATCCCTTTAAATACTAGCCGCTTTTACCGTTTCCATTGCAGCTTAACAACAAATATTTAGGTTTCGTCCTGGTTTTTCCGTCAAGCGTATGAAGTTTACTGATTTAAAGATTGAAACACAGGCCTCGCATCAGCGTTTCTTTTACCAGGGGCGATTATTTCGTCAACATGATGAATTTACATGCCTTACCCACTTCCCCTCGCCGTTGGCAATGTTATGATGGCGGGAATTTTTACCAAACACGCTTAAGAGTCTCTGAGAGCCCGAACATGTTCAAAAAAATCCTCTTCCCGTTAGTTGCTCTGTTTATGCTTGCAGGATGCGCAAAACCGCCAACAACTATCGAAGTTTCCCCGACGATTACACTGCCACAGCAGGATCCAAGCCTGATGGGCGTCACCGTAAGCATTAATGGTGCCGATCAGCGTACCGATCAGGCGCTGGCAAAAGTCACCCGCGATAATCAAATCGTTACCCTGACCGCCTCCCGCGATCTGCGTTTCCTGCTGCAAGAAGTGCTGGAAAAACAGATGACCGCCCGTGGATACATGGTTGGTCCGAATGGCCCAGTTAATCTGCAAATCATCGTTAGCCAACTGTATGCTGACGTGTCCCAGGGCAACGTGCGCTACAACATCGCGACCAAAGCGGATATCGCCATCATCGCTACCGCGCAGAATGGCAACAAAATGACCAAAAACTATCGTGCCAGCTACAACGTTGAAGGTGCGTTCCAGGCCTCCAACAAAAATATCGCCGATGCGGTTAACAGTGTGCTGACCGATACCATCGCTGATATGTCTCAGGACACCAGCATCCACGAATTCATCAAGCAGAACGCGCGTTAATTTCTGCCCTCTGGCCCGGTGCAAGCCGGGCCTGTAGACGCCCATGTCCAGTCAATATTTACGTATTTTTCAACAGCCGCGTTCAGCCATATTGCTGATCCTGGGTTTTGCTTCCGGGCTACCGCTCGCCCTGACGTCCGGCACCTTACAGGCCTGGATGACGGTCGAGAATATCGATCTCAAAACCATTGGTTTCTTCTCTCTGGTAGGCCAGGCTTACGTTTTTAAATTCCTCTGGTCACCACTGATGGACCGCTACACGCCCCCATTTTTCGGGCGGCGGCGCGGTTGGCTGCTCGCCACGCAAATTCTGTTATTAGTCGCCATTGCGGCGATGGGTTTTCTCGAACCAGGCACCCAGCTCCGCTGGATGGCGGCACTGGCGGTGGTGATCGCTTTTTGCTCTGCCTCCCAGGATATTGTCTTCGATGCGTGGAAAACCGATGTGCTCCCGGCAGAAGAACGTGGTGCGGGCGCGGCAATCAGCGTGCTGGGTTACCGTTTAGGGATGCTGGTTTCCGGCGGCTTAGCCCTGTGGCTGGCAGATAAATGGCTGGGCTGGCAGGGCATGTACTGGTTGATGGCGGCGCTGTTGATCCCCTGTATTATCGCGACGTTGCTTGCACCAGAACCCACCGACACCATTCCTGTGCCCAAAACGCTGGAACAAGCGGTTGTTGCACCTCTGCGAGATTTCTTTGGTCGCAATAATGCCTGGCTTATTTTGCTTCTTATCGTGCTGTATAAGCTGGGCGACGCATTCGCTATGAGCCTGACAACCACGTTTTTGATTCGCGGCGTCGGGTTTGATGCGGGTGAAGTAGGCGTGGTTAACAAAACGCTTGGCTTACTGGCGACCATTGTTGGCGCATTGTACGGTGGGATTTTGATGCAGCGCCTGTCGCTGTTCCGTGCACTGCTGATTTTCGGCATTTTACAAGGTGCATCTAACGCCGGTTACTGGCTGCTGTCGATTACTGATAAGCATCTCTACAGCATGGGTGCAGCCGTCTTTTTCGAAAACCTCTGTGGCGGGATGGGTACATCAGCCTTTGTCGCGCTGTTAATGACGCTGTGTAATAAGTCATTTTCCGCTACTCAATTTGCCCTGCTCTCAGCGCTTTCTGCTGTAGGGCGAGTTTATGTCGGCCCCGTGGCGGGTTGGTTTGTTGAAGCACATGGCTGGTCGACATTCTATCTATTCTCCGTCGCCGCTGCCGTACCAGGGCTTATTTTGCTGCTGGTTTGCCGCCAGACGCTTGAATATACACGAGTAAATGGCAACTTTATCTCCCGTACCGAATATCCTGCAGGTTATGCCTTTGCCATGTGGACACTGGCGGCGGGTATCAGCCTGTTGGCCGTGTGGTTACTGCTGTTGACAATGGACGCGCTGGATTTGACGCACTTCTCTTTCCTGCCTGCGCTGCTGGAAGTCGGGGTTTTAGTCGCCCTTTCTGGCGTTGTGCTTGGTGGTTTGCTGGATTATCTGGCGCTACGAAAAACACATCTGACGTAATCTGTAATATTATTTAGCTGTAGTAATCACTCGCCGTAATTATTACGGCTAAATAAACATCAGCATCGCTTATTAATATTTGTTCTTTTGTGCGGCTTAGCGTTTGGAAATTATTGACGCAATTTATGAATTCTATTTTTCTTACACGATTCAGCTAATGAGTCCTTATTTTCTCACCACCCAGTTGTCACCTCAATGATAATTATTTGTTAAATAATTGTTTTATTTTATATTGATTATACCAATTGCCCACCCAAACTCCTTCTGCACTCCCCTTTCGTTATAACGCCCTTTTGCAACAGCTTCTTAAAATCAACTTGATATGTTTTGCAACATATGTGACCTGACAGCCAAATCCAAGTAACATGAATTTAATCATGTTTACAGTAATGTAACCTTACCGTAAAATGCCCACACACTTTAAACGCCACCAGATCCCGTGGAATTGAGGTCGTTAAATGAGACTCAGGAAATACAATAAAAGTTTGGGATGGTTGTCATTATTTGCAGGCACTGTATTGCTCAGTGGCTGTAATTCTGCGCTGTTAGATCCCAAAGGACAGATTGGTCTGGAGCAACGTTCACTGATACTGACGGCATTTGGCCTGATGTTGATTGTCGTTATTCCCGCAATCTTGATGGCTGTTGGTTTCGCCTGGAAGTACCGTGCGAGCAATAAAGATGCTAAGTACAGCCCGAACTGGTCACACTCCAATAAAGTGGAAGCTGTGGTCTGGACGGTGCCTATCTTAATCATCATCTTCCTTGCGGTACTGACCTGGAAAACCACTCACGCTCTTGAGCCTAGCAAGCCGCTGGCACACGACGAGAAGCCCATTACCATCGAAGTGGTTTCCATGGACTGGAAATGGTTCTTCATCTACCCGGAACAGGGCATTGCTACCGTGAATGAAATCGCTTTCCCGGCGAACACTCCGGTGTACTTCAAAGTGACCTCCAACTCCGTGATGAACTCCTTCTTCATTCCGCGTCTGGGTAGCCAGATTTATGCCATGGCCGGTATGCAGACTCGCCTGCATCTGATCGCCAACGAACCCGGTACTTATGACGGTATCTCCGCCAGCTACAGCGGCCCGGGCTTCTCAGGCATGAAGTTCAAAGCTATTGCAACACCGGATCGCGCCGAATTCGACCAGTGGGTCGCAAAAGCGAAGCAGTCGCCGAACACCATGTCTGACATGGCTGCGTTCGAAAAACTGGCCGCGCCTAGCGAATACAACCAGGTGGAATATTTCTCCAACGTGAAACCAGACTTGTTTGCCGATGTGATTAACAAGTTTATGGCTCACGGTAAGAGCATGGACATGACCCAGCCAGAAGGTGAGCACAGCGCACACGAAGGTATGGAAGGCATGGACATGAGCCACGCGGAATCCGCCCATTAAAGGGGTTGAGGAAGAATAAAGATGTTCGGAAAATTATCACTTGATGCAGTCCCGTTCCATGAACCTATCGTCATGGTTACGATCGCTGGCATTATTTTGGGAGGTCTGGCGCTCGTTGGCCTGATCACTTACTTCGGTAAGTGGACCTACCTGTGGAAAGAGTGGCTGACCTCCGTCGACCATAAACGCCTCGGTATCATGTATATCATCGTGGCGATTGTGATGTTGCTGCGTGGTTTTGCTGACGCCATTATGATGCGTAGCCAGCAGGCCCTTGCCTCGGCGGGTGAAGCGGGCTTCCTGCCACCTCACCACTACGATCAGATCTTCACCGCGCACGGCGTGATTATGATCTTCTTCGTGGCGATGCCTTTCGTTATCGGTCTGATGAACCTGGTGGTTCCGCTGCAGATCGGCGCGCGTGACGTTGCGTTCCCGTTCCTCAACAACTTAAGCTTCTGGTTTACCGTTGTTGGTGTGATTCTGGTTAACGTTTCTCTCGGCGTGGGCGAATTTGCGCAGACCGGCTGGCTGGCCTATCCACCGCTATCGGGAATAGAGTACAGTCCGGGAGTCGGTGTCGATTACTGGATATGGAGTCTCCAGCTATCCGGTATAGGTACGACGCTTACCGGTATCAACTTCTTCGTTACCATTCTGAAGATGCGCGCACCGGGCATGACCATGTTCAAGATGCCAGTATTTACCTGGGCATCACTGTGCGCGAACGTACTGATTATTGCTTCCTTCCCAATTCTGACGGTTACCGTCGCGTTGTTGACCCTGGATCGCTATCTGGGCACCCATTTCTTTACCAACGATATGGGTGGCAACATGATGATGTACATC
>OGTI01000498.1_pt1 | contig 5498 bp, 5 predicted proteins | sample 1574601 | NCBI WGS metagenome assembly OGTI01 (sample SAMN03295810, study PRJEB24534) | human gut metagenome | isolation source: fecal sample 5 from infant 1 | host: Homo sapiens | place: USA: Pittsburgh, PA | collected 2014-07
GAAAAAGGTAGTTCTTATAATATTAAAGCAGGAGAAATATGTTCTATTGTAACTGCTTTAATATTATAAGAACTACCTTTTTCTTTAGCTACTACTAATACATCTATTTCGCCATTATCGGCAATAGTTGTTTCGATTGTTGTTGCAAACCATCTGTTATCTTTAGTTGTAACATAAAAATCTTTTTCAATAGTTGTCCCTTTTGTCCCTTTTATGGTTACAAGACCACTTGCATAATCTGCTAAATTTCTTTCTATTCCCATATCAGCACATCTTTTTATTAAATTATTATAATATTTATTATCTAATGCACTCTTAGCATATATCTTCTTTTCCAATTCATCCATAAGCATACTATTATAACTTAGCTCCATACTAATTGGCATATTAGATTTATATATTAAACTATGTTCGCTAGTATCTACATCTTTTATAGTGCTAGTCATTTCACCATAGAAATCTTCTGCACTTTTGTAAAAACTCATCCAATCACACTCCTTTCTTAAATTTCTATTGTTTCTGTATAATTTCTATATATATTTACAACTGTACAAGTAACAATTAATTTTCCATCTTTATAACTTGTTTCTATGTCTTCAATTCCAGTAACATAAACATTATCTACTAAAGCTTCTTCTAACATTTGTTTTACATTTAAGCTTACATAATTCTTGTCTTTTCCTATTAAATCTTTTAGTTTAGTTCCAACTTTATCTTTGTAAATAAAAAATCTGCCTTTATAAGTTTTTAAAGACAGATAATTTCTAACTTGTAATGCTTCAAGTCCCTCAACAATAATAAATTTTCCATTATCTAATAAAAAATCATCATTTTCAAAGTCCCAAGCATATTCTTTTAATAATGTAACATTATTTGTTGTTGTTTTATATTTTAGACTTGGTATTTCTGGGATTACATTCATATTCTAAAATCCTCCCTTAACTTTACCACTAACATAATATCTTCCATCTGTAGTTTCTCGCATCGCTACTTTATCTCCTACAGATAATTTACTATTAAATAAAATAGAACCATTGGTTATAGTTGTATTACTATCTCCAACAGTTCCTGTTAGTGTTTTAAATGTTTCGGTATGTTCTAATAAATTATAGTCTATATATAAATCTTCATATTCCAAATCTAAACCATCTACTCTTATTGTTATAGGATTAACAGATTTTACATTACCTATTTCTGTTTCTTTTATATCTACAGTATTTGAAACATTCGTTTTAAACGCTTCTCTAAATTCGTCTTCTATTAACATAGTATCACCATCTTTCTTTTAATATGGATTATAGTATTTACCATTAAGCCACATATCACAATTAAGTTGTCTTCTCTTAACCAAACCTGCCATAACATTTCCATTACCATCGTGAATTATAGTCTTAAAATAAGCACATATATCGTTATCACTTGCACCATTTGAAAGCATGTCTATAGCTTTATCACTAACACCAGATCCTGCATTATAAGCTAAGTCCGTAAGTGCATCAAATTTATTTTGCGTTACAGATATTCCACAAGCATCTAATTTCTTTTTAACTGCTCCACCATAATTTCTATTATTTATTTTCTCGACTAGTTCTGCACTTGCTTCTGCTTCTGTTATAGTAGTTCTTCCACCTATTTCATTACCCGTAAAGCCATAACCCAAGGTAGGTACATCCCCATCTCTGCATACTAATGTCAAATCGCAACCCTCAAGTTCTTTTAATAACTCTATGTATTTATTAGAAACTAATCCATTACTACCTTCACTATCGGAACTTTCTGTTTCATCGGTTATAGCATATCTTAAAACGTAATTCCAAGGGTGATTGTTATAAGCTTTTTCCGAAACTTGGTCTGATTGTGCAATTTTAGCGGAATGTGCTCCAATCATTTTACCATTGCCAGTATATATTTCTGTATGGCTAATAGTATTTAATAATACGTCTCCTGCTATCATACCTTCACCAGTAGATAAGTTTACTTCGCTTGTTACATCATCAAATCCCTCAGCTAAAAATGGTGCATACATATCTCCAGTATAAGTAGAGTTGCTAAGGGATAATCCTCCAGCTCTATATGCATGAATAACAAAGGCAGAACAATCGTAATAATCTGGACCATTTCTAAGATTCGGATTCATGCTATAACCAACACTATCATCATTAGCTGTTTGATATGCCCATTCTAAAGCCTTCTTTACAACTGTACTAGAACCAAGTATACTTCCACCTTGAATTATATTACCATTTTCATCTGTAACAACTTCTTCAATATCTTCCCAAAGTGTTAATTCTTGTTTCTTACTTGTACTTAATGTTAAAGTATTTATCCAGTAATCAGAATTTGGTATAAATTCAAATTCACTTGCAGTTATATACATAAACTTATCATAGAACTCACTATCTGGAAGTTTACACATTACACCATAACCAACTTTATAGTTTATATCCCCAATACATTTTACTGTTACTTCGGTTTCTGGATATCCTTTTACTTCAAGTTGGTTTTTAATTTTAAGTATTTTACTATTATAGTTATTTACTATTTTTGTTTGGTCATTCCATGTTAATTCATCAGCATCTTCTTTTTCAGCTTCTTTTATAGCCGTTTCTAAATCTTCATCTTTATCTAAAATTACTGTATCTTGTATAATTCCATATCTCTTTTTATCATTATCATCAAACCCAACTGGTCTTAAGGGTTTTTCTAATACCTCTTTGCAATTGCTATCGTAAACCCTATATTGATTTACAACATTTTGCATACTTCTATTAACTGTATAATTAATTAAATTACCATCTACTACATTTGAACTTGATTTTTGTATAGTTAATCCACTATAATATTTATCACATTCACTTATTGCGATTCTTCCAGTTGTTGTCATGTGTATATAATAATAGATGCCATTTACACGTGTTATATCACTCATAATAGCCATTAATACATCTTTTGCAGGTTTATTTTTAATTCTATGCTTTGAAATTTTCATGTCTGCATATTTACCTAGTTCATAAGTATCTATGTTATCGTATTCAAAGAAATCAAACGCACCAAATACTCTTATAAGTGCATCTTTAACACTCATTTCGCGGTTAAAATTATAAGTTATATTATTTTTTACTACCCACCATGCTAAATCATAACATATAAAGGTAGAAGTATTTTCGCTCAAATTGAAGGTGCTATCTGTTATTTTTCCACAAAACATCAATTTACCATTTATATATAAGTAAATATTATCTCCTATTTCGTAATTAAAATAGTAATAATCGTTATATTCATATCCAATGGTGAATTGTAACTCGGTAGTTATATTCTTTAAGCTACAATTCATTTTTATAGATGTACATACATCTTGGATTGGTATTATATTATTATAATCATTCCATTTTTGGACTCTTAAATCTATATTAGTCAAATTACAATTCACCTCCTATTTATACAATTTAATTTCTTGTCCTAGCTCTAAACTCAATGGATTAGAAAGGTTATTTATATTTTGTAAATAACTCCATTTACTAGAGTCTCCGAATAATTTTGTTGCAATAGAAATAAGAGTGTCACCTTCACCTACAAAGTAAGAACTACTTCCGTAAGATTTAGCAACACTCATTCCATCAGCAATAGCACTAGAATTATTTAATTTTATAGTTTTATATTCTTTAAATGTTATAGAATATTGAACATTCTTAGTTCCATCTTCTTCTCCACATTCAAAACTTTGTATTCTACAATTTAAAGCATTTATTCTTTCGCTTTTTGTATAATATTCAATCATCAAATCATTCTGATTATCCATCCATGTCTGTAGTTGTTTTACATAGAAGTTTGGTATATGTGGATCATCTAGTATAAAATCATATCCATTGTTTGGATGTGGAAATATACCTTCTACACTACATTTTATTAAATTTTTGTTATAGCCTAAATCAACTTCTCCAATCCCATATACTTTCTGAGTTATAGTATCTACACTAGCACTAAACTTCGGAAAAGGTGTAATGGGAAAAACTAATTGATAATTATCTGCCTTACCTAAAACTTTAAAGTATCTTCTTTCATCAGCCATCTATTACACCTCCTAGTAAACTATTGCATTTCTATCTTTATTTTTATTTAAAATATTTGTAAGTTGCATAATTAACTCATCTGTATCAGCAGTCTTTTCTATTTTGTCTATATTAACAGTTACATTAGAATTTCCATTATTGTTACTTGAAATTGTCTTATTAGTACTAGCTAATGTTTCTTTTGCTGTTTTATAACTTACATCAGAACTCCAATTATCATATAGCCCATTAAGTTCATTTTCCCTTCTCTGGGAATCTGCGGCCATATCCTTAAATTGTATATCCAAAGAGTTTTTCCATACATCATTGCCCATAAGACTAGCAATACCATATGCCCCTCTATTTCCAAGAAAAGCTAATCCTGTTACACTTCTATCTATATAGTCTTTTTGTTCACCTTTTTTATTTCCTGCTATGTCATTTAAAAGACTATTAATACCCTTATGTAAAACTCCATTCTCAGAAAGAACACTTCCTAGAGTTAATAGCCCACCTGCTAAAATTACAGATTTAGTACTTAACAACGAGAATATTCCACCTAATCCACCACTCAAGTTAGATATTGGAGATATTAAACTAGTTATAACTTTAAGTCCAACTAAAGCACCACCTAGTTTTAATAATAAAGATACAGTTTCTGGATGTTCTGTTAAATAATCGAAAGCATTAATAAATGAGTTGCCGACTTTTCCTAAAGCATCTTTAACCTTATCAAACGATTCACTTTTTGCAAAAGCATTAATAGATTTAATAAGTCTTTCTAACCCTTTACCAGCTTGGTCAAATAGGCTTCCATTCTCAACTTCACCTTTTTCGTTAATTCCACCGATATCAGCCATCATTTTAGTAAAATTACCTTTAAGAGTAGATAATCTACCGCTTAAAGTTTTAGAAAACTTATCTGTCATTCCAGTAATCCCTTTATAGTCCATATATTTCTGTAATACTTCCATTAATTTTTGAGAATCTGTTACTTGTCCTTTTTTATTACTAAATTTACCTAGATTGTTTTTATTTGCAAAAGCTTCTAACCCTTCTCTTTTTATACCTGTTATAGTCTGTAAACGAACCCAATTGCTTGACTGTGCATCTACTATCGCATCAATAGCACTATTCAAGTCACCTACGCCCTGTATCTTAGCAAAAGAACCCATATCTTCATACATTTTAAAGCTTTTTGAATCATCGGCTAAACCTAGGGAATGCGCTCTTGCTAGACCACTTGCAACTTCACTTTCTGAAAATGGAGTTGCATTCGCTTCATTCGTAGCCCATTTAAATTTTTCTACGCCTACCTTATCTCCGTATACAGCCTTTAAAAAGGTACTTGCGTTTTGAAATTCAGATCCACTTTCAAGAATCTTTTTAACTCCACCTATAGCACCTTTTACACTTAACCATCCTGCGGTAATCTTAGTAATAGTAGAA
>OGTI01000521.1_pt1 | contig 5185 bp, 5 predicted proteins | sample 1574601 | NCBI WGS metagenome assembly OGTI01 (sample SAMN03295810, study PRJEB24534) | human gut metagenome | isolation source: fecal sample 5 from infant 1 | host: Homo sapiens | place: USA: Pittsburgh, PA | collected 2014-07
TATATAATGAACTTTCTGATTTTAAAGTTGTAATAAAAGACGATAGCAATGAAGATAAAATTGAATCAAAAGATATTAATCTAGAGTACAACGGAGATAAAAAAATAGAGGAAATAAAGGAAAAGCAAAGTTTTTTTAAATGGGCCTCAGCATTAATTTACAATAAGCAATATGAAAATTTGGATATTTTTACATATGATGAATCAATGCTTGAGGAAAAAGTGAAAGATCTAAATTTTTTTAAAAATTTAGATGTAATTGAACCTAAAAATCCTCAATTCCAATATACTGATGGAAAATATATTGTTTTAGAAGAGGTAAAAGGAAATAAACTAAATTATGAAAAAACAGTTAAGGCTATAAAAAGTGCAATTGAGCATGGTAATAAAGTTGTGGATTTAAATACTACTGGATGTTATGAAAGACCTAAGTATACAAAGGATTCAGAAAAAGTAAAAGAAGTAAAAGATATTATTGATAAGTATGTTTATTCAAAGATAGTATATTCTTTTGATGAACTTATGGAAACAGTAGATGGATCAATAATTAATAAATGGATTGATATAGATGATGATATGAATCCATCTATAAATGAAAAAAAAGTTAAAGAATATATAGATAGTTTATGTGAAAAATACAATACAGTAGGTAAAGAACGTAAGTTTGATAGTAGCATTGGAAAAACTGTTATTGTAAAGGGAGGATATTATGGATGGAAAATTAATTCTAATGAAGAGGTTAAAGCACTTATTGAAAATATAAAACATGGGCAATCTGTTTTTAAAGAGCCTATATATTCTCAGAAGGGATTATCAAGGAGTGATGATGATATTGGGGATACGTATGTTGAAGTCAATATAACAAGACAGCATTTATGGTTTTATAAAAATGGAAAGCTTTTAACACAGGGGGATATTGTAACTGGATGTCAAAGTAAAAATACACCTACAGCTGAAGGTGTATATGCTCTGAACTACAAACAGAAGGATGCAACGTTAAAAGGTGATGGATATAGTTCAAAAGTTTCTTATTGGATGCCCTTTAATGGTAATATTGGTTTACACGATGCAAGGTGGAGAAGTTCTTTTGGAGGAAATATATATAAGACTAATGGAACTCATGGTTGTGTAAATATGCCTCAATATCTTGCAAAGATAATATTTGAAAATATTGAATCAAACACACCTATTATATGTTATAGTGAGGACACTAAAAATAATAACTAATTTTAAATTAGAATTTTTTCTATCATTAAGAAACAGCCTGTAAAATATGCAGGCTGTTTTTTATTATATTTTAGGAAGGAATATAGTATCACCTAATGGAAGAATGTCATTTTTATAATCATTAATAAAAATTAAAAGCTTCATAATAGAATCTATATCGTATACTGGATAATATTTTTCGCATATTTTACTCCATGTATCTCCTTGCGAAATCGTATATATACTTCCATTTTTCATTGTTGTTTCTGGAATTTTTAAAGTAGTTCCAGCTTTCACATCATTAGTAGATGTAATATTATTAAGTTCCTTTATAAGCTTTAAGGATGCATTAGGAGCACATGTTGAATTATACTTCATTAAAATATCGTTAAGAGTTTCGTTTTCTTTCACTAAATAGCTAGAGCATTGTTGGTTGTTTATAAATTCACGTATTGTTATATGAACCGCATTTGAGCATGGAATTACAAAATCATCACTGTTGTTATTAGAGTTTTCATAATTATTGGTTGAATCACTATTTTGATTTGCATCATTTGAATGTATATCAAATGAATTATTGTTAGGACTTATTGACTTATTACTTTTAAGTGAAGGTATGAATTGGCATGATAAAAGTAATATTGAAATAAGTGCTGTAAATAAAAATAGATAATAATATTTTTTCAAAATTAAACATCTCCAAGCATATTTTTTTATAATTATTGCCGTATTTTTATAAAATATTCAAAAAATATAGAAATTAAAAAAATAATAATTTATAAAATGTTTTAATAAAAATATGTCATCTAGATAATGAATATTTTAATAAAAATTGTACAAAATTTATAAATAAGAAGAATTTAATTATTGATTATTGTAAAGCTTTAAAATAATCAGTTATTTTAATTACTCTGATTTTAAAAATATAAAAAAGAAAAAGAGGTGTAAGTTTGTTTGAATTTAATATTGGTGATAAAGTAGTGTATCCTAATCAGGGTGTAGGGGTTATAGATCTCATCGAGGAAAAAGAATTTAAAGGCAAAAAGGAAAAATATTATAAAATTCATTTAATTAATAATACAATGAAGTTATCACTCCCGCTTAGTAGAGTAAAATCAGCTAATATGAGACATATAAGTGATTCAAAAACTTTAGACTCTAAATTAAATAATATAAAATACTATGTTAAAGAGGTTGATAAACTTGCTAAAACCAATTATAAAGAAAGAAATGAAATATATTCGACTAAAGTTAAGTCTGGTACATTAGAAGATCTTTTAGAGATAATAAGTAACTTGACAGAATTAAAGACAATTCATGATTTAAATTCCATGGAAAAAACTATCTTAAGAAATACAAAAAGAATTCTAATAGATGAAATAGCACAGTCTAAAAAAATATCTCTTGATGAGGCTGGTTATCTTCTTGATATATTCATGAATTCCTAAACTATAATTATATTTTTGTAGTCTGAAAATATTCAGTTACTTATAAAATTTGTAACTAACTGAATATTTTTTGCTATGTTATTAATAATATATAAAATAGTAAGCTTTCAAATATTGTTTGTTAGGAGTGGATTTTTATGATTAGACCAAAACCATTAAAAAAAGGTGATACAATAGGAATAATAGGTACATGCAGTCCTCCTAAAAAGGAAAGAATAGATCCTGCTATAAAATGGATTAAATCACTAGGGCTTGAAGTGGTTATTGGAAGAAGTGTAAATGAAAATCATGGATATTTGTGTGGAGAAGATAAGGTACGAGCAGATGATCTTAACTATATGTTCCACAATAAAGATATTAAGGGAATATTTATTGCAAGAGGTGGATATGGAGCAGCCAGAATACTCAATATGATTGATTATGATAATATAAAAAAGAATCCTAAGATACTAGCGGGATATAGTGATGTTACTGCACTACATATAGCAATAAATCAAAAGTGTAAAATGATAACATTTCATACTCCTATGCCATGTACTGAATTTTATACAGATATAGATGATTATACAGTGGAATCATTTAAAGATAGTATATTTAAAATAAATTATACAAAAAAAGTAGTTAATCCTGATAAGTGCAAGAGTTTTGAAGGTTTAGTTAAAGGAAATGCATGTGGACGGATTACTGGGGGGAATTTATCTATTATAGCATCACTTATGGGAACACCATATGAAATTAATACTAAAAATAAAATATTATTTTTAGAAGATATTGATGAATCACCATACAAAATTGATAGGATGCTTACTCAGCTTAGGCTAGCAAATAAATTTAAGGATGCAGCTGGTATTATTTTAGGTTCGTGGACAGGTTGTGATGTTAAAGATACAAGTAGAAGTTTAAGTCTTAATGAAGTATTTAATGAAATAATAATACCTGAAAAGAGGCCTACAATTATGAATATTGCATGTGGACATACTCTTCCAACAATGAGCATTCCTCTTGGAAGTAACATATCAATAAATGCAGATAGTCTTGAAATATTGAATATAGATACAGATTAAATAAAATAAGAATGAGATACCTAATTTGGATATCTCATTCTTATTTAATGATTAATGTCTATAGCATTAGATAGTTTATTGTATTGATCACAAGGTTTAGGGGATTTTTCTCTTGCTAAAATGGTTGTTGATATTATAATAAGTGAAGTTCCTAAAATTAAAGCAAAAGTTAATTTTTCATTTAAGAATATTATTCCCATTATGATACTGACCACAGCTTCAAAAGTAGCTAAAATAGAAGCTGAAGTTGAGCCAATGAGTTTAATAGCTTTTAGAAGAAATAGCATTGATGCAATAGTAGAAATAATTGAAAGACCAAGATAGGAAATCATCATTTCTAAATTAATTGTAAAAGTTAAAGATTCAGTAAAAGCTCAATATATTATCATTCCTAAAGATGCACCAAAACATATATACATAGTTACAACTCTATTATCTATGGATTTTATAGATTTAAAACTTAAAGAAATAACGTTTAGAGCATATGCTAATCCAGAAAAAAGCGCTAAAAGAATACCTAAAATATTAAGAGTTTTACTTTCAAATGCAATTAGAGAATAAACACCAATTATTGATAATACTAGTGAAAAAATTTTTTCTTTTGTTATATTTTCTTTATATAAAATGAAACTAAATATACAAACTAGTGCAGGATAAATATAGTGTAGAGCAGTAGCAAGACCTGAATCAAGGTAATTGTATGATACAAATAACGTTATTGTTGTTATAGTATATCCAAACATTCCAATGAAAAACAGAAGCAAAAACTGCTTGACTGAAATCTTAATACTAACTTTTTTAAAATTTAAATATAGTAGTAGTATTAAACCAGAAATAAGAAATCTAAAAAGAAGCGATGAAGTTGGATTAGACCCATTTTTGTAAGCTATTTTCGCAAAAATAGGCATAATACCAAATGCTATTGAAGATAAAATAGCATAAATTATACCTTTGTAATTATTCAATTTATTTTCCCCCTTGAAAATAGTATTAATAACTTAATTTTTATAATTAAATACTTACTAGATTATAAATAAATTTTAGAAGTTATTCAATAAATATTATTGAATTTTAAGAAAAATATTTAAAAAGCAGGCACGGTTGCGCCTGCGAAAAATATCTAAATTAATGGAAACTTTCAAATACCGACAATATAATAAGTAAAATGCTTGTAATTATATAATGATTAGTCTTTATATATTTTATAAACTTTTTATTATAAATAAAGTTACCAGCAATATAAAAGAATATACAGATTAGAAAATTAAATAAAATTGTTAAAGGAAGATTTATATTAGTGAGACTTCCAGCAATAGATGGCAATATATTATTAAGACTTAGTGCAATAGAAATATTAAAAAGATTTTTAAAAGAATCAGAATAAATATATGGATTATTTAACTCAATAAGATTTTTGTGTTTTTTGAAGTTATTCACATAAAATGAAGTATCATATCCATCATTATCT
>OGTI01000599.1_pt1 | contig 4126 bp, 2 predicted proteins | sample 1574601 | NCBI WGS metagenome assembly OGTI01 (sample SAMN03295810, study PRJEB24534) | human gut metagenome | isolation source: fecal sample 5 from infant 1 | host: Homo sapiens | place: USA: Pittsburgh, PA | collected 2014-07
CGTCGCCGTGACGCATGATAAAAACTTGCATATTGCACCGCTTTTGTTAACCAGAAGCACCGCGGTCTTACCCACGTAGACGATACGCAGGTGACCCGGTGGCCGGGCATTGTGCCTGATCCATTCAACGAATGAAACGCTGTTTTTTACCTCAATGGCGTAAGTATAGTCAACTATTGCTTACTAAATCGCCAAAGCGCAGCGCCGTTCATTACCGGATTTACCTTCTTTGACCACAACTTAGGTCGTACGTTCCTCAGCGGGCCAAAAGGTCGCCCCCTGCTCGGCCATGTGTAACAAAGTGTCACATGGTGTAAAACGCGGGCCGTACTGAGCAGCCAGGCGCTGCAATATCGCGGCGACCTCCCCCGCTCCCAGGGTATCCATATAGCGGAACGGGCCGCCAAGAAACGGCGGAAAACCAATGCCAAATACGGCGCCGATATCACCATCGCGGGCGCTGCGAACCACTCGCTCATCGAAGCAGCGCGCCGCTTCGTTAAGCATCATCATCACGCAGCGTTCCGCCACCTGCTGCGCGGACAAGCGCGCCTGCGGTGAGGAAATACCCAGTAAAGCGTAGATTGCAGGATCGGGCCGTTTTTTGCTTTTACGCCCTTTTGCCGCATAAAGATAGAAACCCCGGTTATTTTTTCTCCCTTTGCGATCGTCATTCAGAATCGAACTAATGATGTTTGCAGGCGGGCTAAAACGTTCTCCCCATGCGGTCTCCAGCACCGGGATAATTTTGGTACCGGTATCGATTCCCACTTCATCAAGGAGCTGAATAGGGCCAACCGGAAAACCGAATTTAACCAAAGCGTTATCAATATGCTCTACCGGCTCACCTTCCATCAACAGGCGCATGGCTTCATTTATGTAGGGGGCCAGAATGCGGTTAACATAAAAGCCCGCTTTATCGGCGACGACAATCGGCGTTTTACCCTGCAGTTTCGCCAGCTTAACCGCCGTCGCAATTGTTTGCCGATCCGTACCACTATGTGGAATCACCTCCACCAGCGGCATTTTGTCTACCGGGCTAAAGAAGTGAAGCCCGATGACCCGCTGCGGCCTGCTTGCATGCGCCGCGATCTCGCCGATCGGTAAAGACGAGGTGTTAGAAGCAAAGATCGTCTCCGGGCGGCAGTGCTGTTCAACTTCGCTGACCATCTTCTGCTTGAGCGTAAGGTCTTCAAACACCGCTTCGATCACCACATCGCGATGTGCGAATCCCTGGTAATCCAGCGAACCGGATATTAACCCCATCTGGCGATCGCGCTCGCTGGCGCGCAGATAGCGGCGACGCACCTGTTTATCGAGCAGATCCCAGCTGTACTTCAGCGCGTGATTTATCCCGCGCGGCTGGATGTCCTTTATGCGTACCGGTAATCCGCCTTTGCAGGCGGTGACGTAAGCGATACCGCCCCCCATGAGTCCTCCGCCCAGAATGCCCACGCTGCGCAGCGCGACGGGATCAGCATCCGCGCCGCGATCTTTTTTCAGATCGGTGCTGGCGAAAAAAATCGACCGTAGCGCCTGCGATTGCGGCGTCATCGCCAGCTCGCCAAAAGCGCGGGCCTCCTCGGCGTATCCGCTGCTGCAGCCCTGCGCCAGTCCGGTTTCAATCACCTGCAGAATGCGCTCAGTTGCCGGGTAGTTCCCCTGGGTTTTGTGATGCGTCTTTTTCGCGACCAGACGAAACAGCAGGCTGCGGCCAAGCGGGCCTGCGAGAATACGTTCGCGCGCCGGAACAGCGCGGCTTGCCGGGCGACCTTTGAGCGCCAGTTCAATCGCGGTTTGCAGCAGGATAGTCTGCGGCACCACCTCATCAACCAGCCCTGCCTTCAGGGCCTGACGCGGGCGAAGCTGCTTACCGGTCAGGATCATCTCCAGCGCGCCGCTGACGCCAATTAATCGTGGTAGACGCTGAGTTCCGCCAGAGCCGGGCAGCAGCCCCAGCTGTACTTCCGGGAGGCCAAGCCGGGTTTTATCGTCATCGCTGCATACCCGCCCGTGGCAGGCCAGCGCCAGTTCAAGGCCGCCGCCCAGGCATGCGCCGTGGATAGCGGCAATCACCGGAATCGACAGACCGTGGATCTCGGCCATGATTTGCTGGCCCTGACGGGCAAGCGCCTCCGCTTCCTGCGCGGAATGGCAGCGGGCAATCATATTGATATCCGCCCCGGCGATAAAGTTATCCGCTTTTGCCGAGATGAACACCGCGCCGCGCAGCTCCTTATTGTCGCGGATCTGGCGGATGATCCCCCGTACCTCGCTGGCGAACTCAGCTTTCAGGGTATTCATTTTTTCACCGGGCGCGTCAATGGTGATGACGGCGATATTGTCCGGGCGAACCTCAAGCGTAAATGCCGATACGGTTTCCATTATTCGGCCTCCAGAACCATCGCTGAACCCAACCCACCCGCCGCGCAGGCGGTGACCAGACCAAATCCGCCGCCGCGCCGCCGCAGTTCATGCAGCGTTTGGGTAATCATTCGCGCGCCGGTGGCGGCAAAGGGATGACCGTAGGCAATCGAGCCGCCAAGCACGTTAAATTTGCTCTCGTCCACTTCCCCGGTAGCCTGAGAGCGGCCAAGCACTTCGCGGGCAAAGCGATCGCTGGCCATACATTGCAGGTTGGCCAGCGTTTGCGCGGCAAAAGCTTCATGCATATCAATCAGGGTCAAATCAGCCAGCGTCAGCCCCGCTCTTTCCAGCGCCAGCGGCGTCGACCACGCCGGGCCCAGCAGCATATCCTGGCGAACATCAATCGCGGTGAAAGCGTAGCTTCGCAGATAGCCCAGCGGAACAAGGCCCAGCTCTTTAGCCCGGGATTCGGTCATCAGGATCACCGCCGCCGCTCCATCGGTTAGCGGCGTACTGTTCGCGGCGGTTACGCTCCCGTGTTGACGATCGAAGGCCGGGCGTAACTTTTGGTAATCCGCCAGGGTTGAATTTTTACGAATATTATTATCCTGTTCCAGCGGCTCACGGAACGGCGGCGTGTACGCCGTCATCACTTCTGCCGAGAGCTTACCTTCCCCCCAGGCTCTGGCGGCAAGCTGGTGTGAACGCAGCGCCAGCGCATCCTGCCGTTCGCGCGTGATAGCCCACGTTTTCGCCATCTGCTCGGCGGTATCGCCCATCCGCAGGCCGGTTGAGTATTCGGCAACCGCTGGCGGTACGGGCAGAAGGTCGCGAAAACGCAGCCGAGAAAATAGCTTCAGACGCTGTCCCAGGGTGCGAGCTTTGTTGGCATCAACAAGCGTTCGGGCGAGTTTTTTGCTGACGCCAATAGGTAATACGGAAGAGGAGTCGGCTCCGCCGGCGATACCCGCGCGAATAGTGCCTGCCATCAGGCTTTCCGCGACGTTGGCTACCGCCTGAAAGCTGGTCGCACAGGCGCGGCTGACGCTGTAGGCATCGGTATGCACGCTCATGCCGGTCCCCAGCACAATTTCCCGGGCGATGTTCGGCGCTTCCGGCATCTGCACCACCTGGCCAAATACCAGTTGGTCTATTATGTCCGCGGGGATGTTGCTGCGAGCCAGCATTTCGCCGACCACCAGCTTACCTAAATCAACGGCCGGCACGCCGTGAAAAGCCGTCGCCTGTCGGGCAAACGGAGTACGTAAACCGCTGACTATCGCGATACGATCGCCCTGGCGGGTGACTAGCGGTAATGCCTGACTCATAACGCTCCCCTGTTAACCGATAAAACAAAGTGGTCTGACCTGATAACAGTTTTAACTAATATTTTACATTAAGCCAATCGGGGGAGCGAAAAAGTGGGAGCCAAAACACATTGATTAGAAAAGGTAACGCCCCTGACATGAGGGGCGTCCGGGGGAAGGATTAGCGTAGGCCGAGCTGGAAAATCAGAGTTTCAGCTTCACAGCTGAACACGAAATCGATATCCAGCTTCACGCCGCCATCAACGTCTGTAAAGTTCGGGGTGATTTTGCACGGCTCAGATTCAACGTTACGCGCTCTTTCGCTTAATGCGGCGAGCGTTTCTTCTGCTTCGGCACGGTTCGCAAACACGCGGCTATAAGAGGCGGTGCAATCGGTGTTGTCCATAATGGTGCCAACATCCATACAGCAGCAAACCGGGGTTTCATCAGCA
>OGTI01000755.1_pt1 | contig 2595 bp, 4 predicted proteins | sample 1574601 | NCBI WGS metagenome assembly OGTI01 (sample SAMN03295810, study PRJEB24534) | human gut metagenome | isolation source: fecal sample 5 from infant 1 | host: Homo sapiens | place: USA: Pittsburgh, PA | collected 2014-07
ACATATCCCTGAATTGTTTTTATCACAACTTCTTAATGTTCCTTCATATTTTAATCCACATTTCTCCATAACTTTTCCTGAGTGTGTATTCCGAGGATCATATCGTGCTTCAATACGTTTCACTTCAACCTCTTCCATAAAGAATCTTATAACTTCCTTTAATGCTTCACTCATTATTCCAGTGTGCCACCACTTAGCTCCAATACAGTAACCAATCTGAACACTTTCCACTTCTTTATTGAAAGCTACAACACCAATTGACCCTATTGGTTGTCCAAGTTCCTTTAATTCTATTGCCCATTCATACATTGTATTTTCAGTATCTTTTTCATAATTTTTAATAACCCAGTTTACATAGCTTACTGACATTCCCTTTGCCTTATGATGTGGCCATGTTAAAAATTTAGTAACATTTTCATCAGATGCCCAGTTATTATACACATGTATTCCATCATTTAAATTAAATTTTCGGATTGTTAGCCTATCTGTTTCAAGGGTTATACTTCCTAGATTATTCATTTTGCTTTCACCTCAATACCCACAGCTTCACTTTATTTAATACATTCATTAAATATTTCAGAATATTTTGTTGGCTGGAATTCTATAATTTCATACTCAGCAATTTTATTTAAATTAAAAGGATCTTCACTAATAATTTCCTTTACCTCTTCTATATTTTTTGCATTGCATAAAATAACGCCACCATTACGAGGATTTTTTCTTCCTGAACAAATAAAATTGTCAGTTCCATAATATTTATTTAAAAATGTAATATGCTCTGCTAAATACTTTTCAACTTCTTCTAGCGGTCTAATATATGTTAAGTTTACTATAAACATTTTCGTTTCCTCCAAAATTAAATCTGATAGCTTAGGATCACCTTCATATCCATATGCTGTTATTCTTATCATATAGCCTACTTTTACCAACTCAGCTCTGTAATCTGGTGGTAAATCTTCAATCTACTTAATAGTTCTTTATTTTTTCATGGGGATATTCCTTATTATTAATATGATAGAAAATATCCCTAATAATATAATTCCTACAAGTGATAATATATTACATAAAATATCAATTAATCTACCGACTAAGGTACCCGCAGAAAATAACGAGAATCTAGAATCATCAAAAATAGAACTATTTAACAAAGCAAGTACTGCACTCCCTACTATACAATATAATAATTGAATGTTTTTATCCATTTCAAATTCTCTCCTCACACAATACAGTTTTTTACCTAATCTACATGTAATTTTCATATAATTATTTATAGCAAATTATCATTTATTTTGTGTAATTACACCCTATACTTCAATGAAAGACCTTTCTAAATAATAGTAGATTATATTTTAACTCCTAGTTATTTTAAATAAAAATTTCACTTATAGCATAAATAACAGCTTTTCCTGTTATCTCAACTCTGTCACCACAATCTTTGCAGTATAAAATTCCTCCTCGCTCAGAAATCTGTTTTGCATTCATTTTAGTTTTGCCAAGCCTTTCAGACCAGTATGGTATTAAATTACAATGTGCTGAACCTGTAACAGGATCTTCATTAACACCACATTTAGGATAAAAGCATCTTGACACAAAATCGCAATCGCTGCCTTCTGCTGTAACTATAATACCATCACCTATTGATAAATCTTTCATCTTATCAAAATTAGGAGTAAGATTTTTAATAATATTTTCATTTTCAACGACTGCCATTAAATCTCTTGAAGTAAAAAGTTCTTTTATTTCTATTCCCAGAACCTCTTCTACTTCTTTTAATTTTTCTATTTTTTGTGGTGGTCTTGATGGAAAGTTCAATGTATAAAAACCATCTCTGCATTTTACTTGTAAATCTCCACTTTGACTTGTGAAATTAATTATCTCTTTATTAGGGTCAATATAATTATCTATTATAAAAGCACTTGCAAGAGTTGCATGTCCACAAAGATCTATTTCATATAATGGCGTAAACCATCTTATATGATAAACCTCTCCCTCTTTAACTATAAATGCCGTTTCTGAAAGATTATTTTCAGCTGCAATAGCCTGCATTTTATCTTCATTCATCCAGCTGTCAGTAATACAAATTGCTGCTGAATTCCCCTGGAATACTTTTTCTGCAAAAGCATCTACTATATACATTTTCATCTATATTCCCCCCTTATATATTCGTTTCTCACATTATTCTAATTGAATTGTTTTCCATTACAATCTCCGTTTAAAATATTTACACGCTATCTTATTGCTTACTTTAATACTATTTAAAATTCTAAAGACTTTATAAAATCTTTACTTTGCAAAATATTTAAGAATTTAGTCATATTAAATGACTCATATACTCTTATAATAACTTCAACATTAATTAACGAAGATTTTTCATCTCTTTTACTTTTTAAATTAAGTATAATTATCTCATTATCTTCAAAAATTCCTTGAAGCAATTTAATAGCATCTGCATTATCCACAATCTGTAACATTAATGTTTATGTCCTTGGCGATGAAAAAAATCTAATTTTTCCATGCAAAAGTATTTGTCCTAATATAGTAATAACGGTAGCTGCTATCCCAACAAAATAAAGATCAGAACCTATTGATAATCCT
>OGTI01000758.1_pt1 | contig 2573 bp, 1 predicted proteins | sample 1574601 | NCBI WGS metagenome assembly OGTI01 (sample SAMN03295810, study PRJEB24534) | human gut metagenome | isolation source: fecal sample 5 from infant 1 | host: Homo sapiens | place: USA: Pittsburgh, PA | collected 2014-07
CTTCTGCCATCTCATCATTATTACATATTATTCCTTCTATAATATTTCCATATCTTAAGAACAGACTCTTTACTACAAGTTTAGCATAATCTTTATCCCAATTACAATATTCAGATGCTACCTCTAAAGTGTTTATACCATATTCATTTAAGCTCATTATTACATATTTACTTCTTAATTGAGTCTCTACATTATTCTTTTCACCTTTAATAAGAATATATTGAAATACATTATCATTATTTTTATCATATATTCCTTTTTCATCCCATGCTTGATTTATTATTTTTCCTTGAATCCTTCCCGCTTCTGCACCATCTGCCCCTATAAATAATGCTTTTCCATATGATTTTATGCTTTCTAATGATATTGGTTCTCTATTAAATAGTATTACAGGTATATTGCTCATTTTTATTCTATTTATCACTGATTCAGCCGAATCTATATCTACTATATTCAGAAGAATAAGATCAGTTCCTTCTTTTAATATTTGTTCTAACTGACTATTTTGAATACTTTGTTTTTCTTCTCCATCATAAAATTTATAGTTAATTTTATCTTTATTTTTTTCTTGAATCTTTTCAAGATTCATCTTTACTTTATTTATATATTTATCATCACCTTTATACAAAAGTACACTAACGTTTATTATCTTATTAGGATTTATTGTACTTTTACCACTTACCATATACATACTTATGAAATTCATAAATATTGATATTATTAAAATTTTTCCTATTATTTTTCTTAATATTTTCATAATACAGCTCCATTAATTCATTTATTTTATTTAATATTTATCATCTAAAAACTCTTTCTCAAAAATTTCACTTCATCAAAATCATTAACTACATAACCTGAATATGGTATACGAACAGTAACACCACTACTATCAAATTTATATGATGTATTAATAAGAGGAGGTTTACTTTGAACCATATTATTTCCAATCAAATATAACGCTTCAGTCATTTTATCTGGGTCTTGAATTACTGTACCAGTCATTTCCCTATTTTTTATTAATTCTAAGGCTTTCTCTAATCCATCTATTCCAACTACAATAACACTATTATTATTAAAGTTACCCATATTGTATCCAAATTCGTGAAGAGCTTCAATGCTTCCTTCTGCCATTTCATCATTGTTACATATGATTCCGTCTATAACATTTCCATATCTTAGGAGAAACTTTTTAACAACAATTTTAGCACAATCTTTATCCCAATTACAATATTGTGATGCTATTTGCAAATTTTTTATACCATAATCATTTAAGCTTTTTATTACATAATTACTCCTTAATTGAGTTTCTATATTATCTTTTTCACCCTTAATAAAAATATATTGAAATACATCATCATTATTTTTATCAAATTTTTCTTTATATTTCCATGCTTCATTTATTATTTTTCCTTGAAGTCTTCCTATCTCTGCACCATCCACTCCTATAAACAAAGATTTTCCGTATGATTTTATACTTTCTAATGATACTGGTTCTCTATTAAATAGTATTACAGGTATGTTGTTCATTTTTATTTTATTTATCACTGATTCAGCCGAATCTATATCTACTATATTCAGAAGAATAAGATCAGTTCCTTCTTTTAATATTTGTTCTAACTGACTATTTTGAATACTTTGTTTTTCTTCTCCATCATAAAATTTATAGTTAATTTTATCTTTATTTTTTTCTTGAATATTTTCAAGACTTATCTTTACCTTATTTATATATTTATCATCACCTTTATACAAAAGTACACTTGCGTTTATTATCTTATTAGGATTTATTATACTTTTACCACTTACCACATACATACTTATGAAATTAATAAATATTAATATTATTGAAATTTTACCTATTATTTTTCTTGATATTTTCATAATACAGCTCCATTAATTAATTTGTTATTTTTTCCTCAAAGTTGTTTATCTCCTAACTAAAATCTTCAACACTTACAGATAGAGAAAATTAACTATATTCATATTATTAGCAAAAAAATAGAATTAATTCTTTAATTACAATCATAATAATATAATAGTTATAAAAATGCTGAGGTGTATATTATGGTAGATAATCAATACGATTTTTATTACAATCCTAAAACTGAAAATTATCTTATTAAATATAAAGGAAACTTTAAAGAACAAATTGATACCGTTGATTACGCTATTGGAAATGTACTCACTGAAACTCTAGGTATTATTACAGTAGAAAGAGAAAATTTAAACAGACTATTAAATGATGTAACCTCTATTATTTATGTTGATATAAGACTTATGTTTGTTCTTCAAGACATATCTCCAACTTACATAGATAATATAAACAACATAAAAATAAATCCTTATTTAAACCTTGATGGATATAATGTAACTGTTGGTATTCCTGACACAGGAATTGATTACCTTAATGAAGAATTTATACGAGAAGATGGAACTTCGAGAATTTTAAGTATCTGGGATCAAACTATACGTAATGATACTCCTGATATTGGAGATCCTTATATTGGAAAAATTTATTCACATGAACAGATTAATGCTGCTATAAGTGCATATAGAAATAATGAAAACCCTTATGC
>OGTI01000932.1_pt1 | contig 1449 bp, 1 predicted proteins | sample 1574601 | NCBI WGS metagenome assembly OGTI01 (sample SAMN03295810, study PRJEB24534) | human gut metagenome | isolation source: fecal sample 5 from infant 1 | host: Homo sapiens | place: USA: Pittsburgh, PA | collected 2014-07
ATAATATATAGGCCCTTCTATTTGACCGTAGAAGGGTTTTAATTATGTTAAATGATAAATATATCGCGTAAGAAAAGAAACGCTTAGAATTGACAATAACAACTCAAAAAGCAAACTCGATACATAATTTATATTATGTATTGAGTTGATAATATAGAAATAAAGGTTACTATACTACTATTAATAAAGTAATAAAATAATAAAGTAATAAAGTAATAATAATTCGTAACATAATATACAGTATGTTACGAGTTTTTTTATGTATTTTAACGAAAAAAATCAAGCGATTTAAACCCTAAATTTTAATATTTGATTTTTATATATAATTGATTAATAAAAATAGAAATTATCTGAAGGTAAGTGATATCAATGATTATAGAAACTAGCAGAATTATTTTCAAGGATAATATTACTATAATAATATAAGTATTTAATACTTTATTACAATAATAATATATTACTATATTACTATATTACTATGTTACTGATAGTATAATATGTATTTATTAGTACAAAACAATTAATATATTTTACGATAAATGCATTTGAAAACTTTGTGACATTTAAATATTATTAAAAGAAAAATAGAACCTAATTAGGCTCTATTTATTTTGATTATATACATTAAAAATTTCTTGCATACCTGGTTGCTCTGTGCATTTATCTTGGAAATATCTCGATATTGCAGCACCAACAATTTCACTAAATTCTAGCTTTGGATTAAATGCTTTTATTGCATTTATTTGATTAATAGTTTCTTCTGTTAATACGAAAGTTTTCCTTACTTTTTTTATTTCTTTTTTAGGAGGTATATCTTCATAGTCATCATCATCAAAGAAATCTAATTCTTCATCATCATCATAATTGTAAGATGAAGGTGTCTTTAACTCATTTAAGGTTCCAGCTAGAGGACCCACATTATTTAATATTTCACTTCCTAATGAAGATATATTTGATGGTCGTGTATTCTTACTCATTGTTTAAAATCTCCTTTGCTAATTGGTTATATTGCATAGCCCCCTTGCTACTAGGTTCGTATATAGATACAGGAAGGCCACAGGATTGACTTCTGTTTATTGCTGTATTCAGATGTATTTCTGTTTCTAATATTTTATTAGGGAATATTTTTTCTATTTCTGCTCTAAATTCTGCAGATACTTTGCTTCTAACATCTACCCTTGTTAATAAGATACCTTCTATTTCTAATTTAGGATTCAAGCCTGATTTTACTAAATTTATAATCTGTACTAAGTGTCCTAATCCTTGCAAGTTAAAAATTGATGGTTCTAGTGGTACAAGTATACTGTCACTAGCTACTAATGCATTAATAACTGTAAGATTTAAGCTAGGAGCACAGTCTATTAATATATAATCATACTTTTGTTCTAATTTTGAAAATATCTTTTTAAATAAGAATTTATTATTCTTGGCATTCAACAATATATGATC